>ERZ772805.1989-NODE-1989-length-14232-cov-2.639134_pt1 | contig 14232 bp, 16 predicted proteins | sample MGYA00511344_ERZ772805 | MGnify/ENA primary metagenome ERZ772805 (study PRJEB29015, sample SAMEA2737730) | human gut metagenome | biome: human gut; feature: human-associated habitat; material: faeces | place: China | collected 2012 ...
CGGCTTCCTCCTCGCGGCTCGGCGGAGTTCAGGCGAGCTTGTTTCTGTCCTCGCTCCGCAGCGTCGGTTCATCGGGCCTTTGAGCTGCGAGCCTGCCGTCAGAGCGAGGGAGGGACGAGCGAAGCGACGGGCAGGCGTGAGAAATAACGATATTGGCTGTGCCGGTCGGATTTTTAGGAAAATCCGCACTGCTTTTTCGGCAGACGAATAATATAAATAATAAATAATGAAAAAATGAGTACACTGAAAATTTTCAGATATGCGGCGCGGACGCTCTGGGGCGGTGCACTGCTGGCGGGGCTGCTCCTTTCGGGCGGCTGTTCACAGGACGATGATCCCGTAGTGAACGGTGCAGGCGATGCGGCAAGTTTCATCGCAGGGATAACCGGGCATACGGCTCCCGCGGGACAGGCGACGCAGGGCGCATCCGGAACCCGCACGACGAACGGCGGCGATAGCTGGGCTGCGGGCGATCCGGTGGGTATCTTTATGCTCGAAACGGGCGCAGTGCTGCCGGACGGTATCATTGCAGGTGCAGACAACAAGAAATACACGGTAACGAACATTTCTACCGGCGCAATGGCGCCGGATGGCGGCACGCCGCTCTACTACCCGCAGTCGGGCAATGTGGATTTCGTGGCCTACTATCCCTATGGGGCGACCTCGGCAGGCTCGATAACGGCGGGAACGGTAAACGGCACGAACTGTACCTACAATATATCGGTGGCCGGGCAGGGCGACGAAACGGCGCAAAATACGCTCGACGTGCTGTATGCCAAGGCCGTGAACGCAGCCAAAAGCAAAACGGCGGTCAAACTTGCTTTCGGCCACGTATTGAGCAAGGTAACGCTCAACGTAAAGGCGGGCGAGGGCATCGCACAGGCGGATGTTCGGAACCTTGCGGCTTCGTCGGTCGTTTTCGGCGGTATGCCGCAGACGGCGACGCTCGATTTGCAGGACGGAGGACTGACCGCAGGTGTTGTCGGGGAGTTCAATCCGGTAAAAGCACCGACCGCCGCCGCTGCTTACGACGCAACCTTTATGGCACTCATCGTCCCGCAGGCGGCTGACACCTATGTCGGGCGCACGATGGTCTTCACGGTAGCGGGCGTAATCTTTACGGGGACTATCCCCGACTCGGACGCTTTCGTGGGAGGCAGCCATTACACCTATCCGGTAACGGTAGGCAGGAACGGCGTAATCGTCGGCACTCCGACCATTACCCCGTGGACGACCAACGACCACGGCACGGGTACGGCGGTGGAGTTGAAGGACTTCGTGAGGATTCCGGCCGGTACATTCCTTATGGGCAGTCCGGAGGACGAGCCCGGACGTGATTCGGACGAAAAGCAGCACTGGGTAACATTGAGTAAGGATGTTTACATGAGCAAATATCAGGTAACGAATGCACAGTACGCTGCTTTTCTGAATGCGAAGTATGCGGAAGGAGTTTTGGAATACGGTACGGCCGGCCGTTATACCGATGCCGCTTACCTTGCGGGGAGCGCCGACGAGCCTTTGGTTCGGGATTGCAACGAGCTGTCAAAATGGGGAATAACCCGCAACAGTGCCGATGGAACCTGGTCGCCGATTCCCGGTTACGAGGATCACCCCGTGATCTACGTTACCTGGTACGGGGCGAAGGCTTTTGCCGATCATTACGGTTACCGCCTTCCCACGGAGGCACAATGGGAGTATGCGTGTCGCGCGGGTACGACTACGGCTTACAGCTATGGCGACGCGGCAGACGGGGACTATATGTGGTATACAGAAAACAATTCTCCTAACGGAACTAAGGCGGTCGGTACTAAGCTGCCTAATCCGTGGGGTTTGTACGATATGCACGGCAATGTGTACGAATGGTGCTCGGATCATTGGAACGGGATTTATGCCGATGCGCCGACAGAAGACGCTGCGCTTGTTGATCCGGAGTATATAAGCAATAACACGGGGTCTCACCGCGTGTTTCGCGGCGGCTACTGGGGCGGTGACGCCTGGATCTGCCGCTCTGCCTTTCGCAACAGCGCCGTCCCCGGCAGCGCCGGCCCCTACGTCGGGTTCCGCGTGGCGGTCGTCCCTTAGTTGCCTTCGGCTTCCTCCTCGCGGCTGGCAGAGTTCAGGCGAGCTTGTTTCTACCCTCGCTCCGCAGCATCGGTTCATCCGGCGGGCCGCTGAATAAACACAGCCGGGGTGCGCGGGCTTTATCCGCCCGCGCATTCCCGGTTTGACTATTTCTCTCAACCTATCGTAATCAAGGTAAATGGGTTTGATGTGCCTTGGTTTATGCGCTCCGATTCGATTGGAAAGAAAGGTAACCCGGACTCCGGATAACAGCTCACTCCATATTTCCGCGGGAAATACCGACAACAGTGAAGATTTGTCCTTTGCTCCTACAGTTCACATTGTAAAGGCACTTTAAAATGAAAAGGGATGACAAAGTCATCCCTTTTCTTCAACTACCCTTTAGGTGGAAATGGATCGTTTCCGTAGCTATCCCTGTCTCGGATTTGACCGTTAGGACGATGAATTACTACCTCTGATTGCTCGCGAATAGCAATTCTTCGTGCTTGGATTCTTGCTTGTTCCTGTGTTCTGAAAGTTGCTGTAACTCTGTTGTTCCCAGCTCCTCGAACAGCCCATTTCCCATTATAAGGAACGACGTGTTGATTTTTTCCCATACGAAAATGTGGTTAAGATTAATGATGATGGCATAGCGGACAGCAGAACATACAACCATCAACTTGGATGTAATATTTGCGTGCCATTAAAACTGCATCTGCGCAGTTTGAAAAAGTACCCAGATAAATTCTATTATCTGGAGTGGGCAACCATCTACAATCTTCACAATGAACCTCGTGGTCGCCATTTTGCTGTTGGTTCTTGTTGACGTAATACCTTTTCAACATAAATTAAAAAGTTAATTATGCTAACCACTTGGATTTTTCGATAGGAATAACTATCTTTGAGAGGAAATTTTGAAAAGCGGCCAAGCAATTTTAATTTCCTTTAAAGGGATGTGGGTTAGCACTACATCCTTTTTTTGTTTACTCTTCGATATCTTTGCTTGCTTTCTTTGTTGTTCGCTTGTTTAATTTGTAAACATCTCCATCTGCTTCTTTTACTCTAACCAGATCGAATATTACAGTTTTGCTTTTGTAATCGACATCAAGACTGTCGAACATTATTTTAGTGTTGATATAAAAGTATCTACCTGCCTTGCAAACCCTAAATGCTTCATCATCTTGTGAAGTGTTATTTATGAGGTATAAAATGGTCTTATCATCATTATCTTGAGCGAACTTCACAAATGAATTATCCCCAAAACCCAATTCTCTTGCGGTTACTTCTGTAAATCCGAGCTTTCCGGAACTGTGGATGGTTGCCTTTAGACGGATGGTGAATTGACTTGCGTTAATTATTGTAAATCCCATATTCTTATTCTTTTGTTACAAAGGTATAGTATTGATTTTTTATTTCCAAATATTTTTAATGAAAAATCATCAAAATGTTTATGCTGTGTTTTGTGGTTGTTTTGTAAGTGTAGGTGTGTCCTGTATCTCGTTTTGTTTGTTTAATTGATTTCTTATTTGTGGTTGTTTTTCATTCTTTGTGTGTTTCTGTTATCGGCTGTTGTTGTATTTCTTGTTGTAGATTTATTGTGTTGTTGTTCGAGTTGTTGGTATTTCTCTTTCCACGGATAGACTTCGAGGAAGCAGTATCCGACGGCGAACACGAGGAACAGCATCCCGATCAGCAGCCACATCGCCCCTTTGAGTGCCCGGACAGTCGTCCGAACTCGTTTGGCTTGCTGTTCCAGTGCGTCGGCAAACTCTTCCGTCTTCGCATCGAGGGTGGCGGTATCGACTTTCAGTACGGTCGATTTGATATCCTCGAACATCCGGCCGTACATTGCTGCCGTTCTTTCGGCCTGCTCCCCGATTTTCTCCAGCTGGTCGATCTCGCCGATCAGGTTGTTGGCCAATACCTGCCCGCCGATCTCCTCGCGTTCCCGCCGTTTGCGGGGTTTTCTATCTTGAGATTCCATGCGCTTTCTTCTTTTTCTTTTTGCGTTTCAGCATTTCGTACCATTCGGCAAGTGTCGGATCGTAGTCGCTGCCTGTCGGGGTCATCATCCCGCCGATCGCATCGGTCACGCTTTCGATCCATGTTGCGCCGAGGGGCGGAGCCTGGTGCTGCTCGTGTCGCTGCTGCGGTAGCACCGGGGTTTGCCGCTGTATCGGGTAACGCGGCACTTTGCTTATGCCTTTCTGCCCCTCGGCGGTTATTCCGAACTGGTTGAGCAGCGAACGGTAGCCGAACTCGCGTCCGATCTCCGAGGCTTTGAACGTCTGCCCGGCATAGCTGAATCGCAGGCCGTATGTCTTCCCTTGTTTGTTCTCCATTGGGATTATTCGGACGCCTTGTTTGCGCAACGCCGCCAGAAAATCCCGAATGTCGTTATGGCCGCGGCCTAATTCTCCATAGGCGATCCGTTGCAACTGTTCTTTAACCGTCTGTCGTGTGGGATTAGCGTGTTCGGCCCGATGCTGTTTTAGCTTATGTACGTCGTTGGCGATGGTCAGCCCCATCTCGCGGCTGATCTCCTCGGCCGCCCTTGCCGAGCGGTTGCTCATAAAGGTCGTGTCGTAAACCTCGCTGCCCAGCCCGATGCGGTTTGCGACGAGGTGGATGTGCAGATTATCGGTGTCCTTGTGTGTGCAGGCTATTCACTGGTGTTCGCCCAGGTACATTTTGTTCGCAAACGACCGCATGATGTTCAGCAAGTCGCCCGGCCGGAGTTTCGTTTCGTCCTGCGGGGCGATGCCGATCTCGAAGCGCAGGTACTTATTCTTACACCGCTCGTTGTGGCGGTTGACCATCTCGAATTCGAAGCGCATCTCGCCCGGATCGGTGCTGCCCAACAGATTGGTCGCTATAATTCGGCCGAGTTTGCTTCGCGTAATACATACTCGATGGCATTGCCGCCATGGGCGATGGCTTTTCCTTTGGCTATCATCTTGCGTCTGTTTAAAAGAAACGGTTATACAATGCTTTCGATTCGGCAAGGAACACCCTGATCTCCCGGTATAATTCCGGGTCACGGGCTTTTATCAGGTTGGTAATCCGTGTGAAGCCGAGATTGTGACTTTTGAGTAGGATGAAATATTGCTTCTCTTCGGATGAGAGCTTCCGGGCAGCGTAAATTTTTCCATGCAGGGCTTGCCCCCGGCAGAACTCCGAAAGGTTCTTACCGGAAGCGGCGGCCTGCTGCCCGATGATTTTCTTTTCGCCGACCGAACACCGGAATTTGATGACGGCGCTTCGGGATACGGCGGTGTTATGCTTTCTTGTTTTCATTGTCTTAGTGTCTGTGAAAAATAAATAGAATGGGTCGAGAACGAAGTGATTGCCCGCCGACTCCCCGACCGACAGGGAGCGTGGCAAGGTGCAGTTTGGGGACACTTGTGACCACAAACTGACGTCTTGCAAACCAAAAACCACAATGCACTACCGCTGTGTTTTCAAGCCGGACTGCCGGGGTGTTTTGGGTGCCGGAACGTTTCATAGCTCCACGGCACTTTCTCCTCGACGTAATCGCCGCTTATAAGAGGGCGCATGACCAGTTTAATCAGCGATGTGCCGACGCGGATTAACGCCCATCTCGACCTCTTTTCCTGCCTGTGCGGATCGCTTCGACATCTTCGCGCCGATAACGCTTGCGCCCGCCGAACGGGTGTGATTTGATATACCCGGTTTTCTCTCAGCACCACAAAGTGGAAGAGTCGATCTTGAGGAGTATCAATACCTCTTTGCGGGTGAGGAACTCCTCGGTTGCCAGGGCTTTGGGCGCCTGGCGTAATTCGCCTGCTACTTCTCTGAAGATCGCCCGCAGGTCGTCCAGTTTGACTGTAATGCTGATATTCGCTCCGAACTCCGATAATTCTCTAAAATCCATTACTGAAAATTTAAGGTTAAACATTTTTAATTGTTTCTTCCAATTGGAATTAGGCACAAGAAAAGAAGAGATTTCAGGGAGCCCAAAATCACTTGGAAACTCCTTGAAATCTCTCGATTATCTCTTAAAACGTATGTTTTTTAGCCTTTCAGGCGGGCCAATTCTTCTGGAATATTGTCGGTAATGGGGATAAGATCGTGTTTTCTTCGAGGCGTGGATAGTTTTCCTTTGATGTAGGACGGCTCTAAATCCCGCAAATTTGCAAAGACAAACTGCAACCACGGCACGACTTCGTATTTCTTTCCCACGTTGAAATGCTCGGACATATTCCAACCGAAATGGAACAAGTCATAATTCGATAACTTATTAGTGCGGATCGGTATAATGCCTTTCGGCAACTCTTCCCCATGTGCGTAAAGTTCGATGTAATTGCAGAGCCGGGATAGCGACTCCGTTGCAACGTAAGGCCCCGCGGCATAATGGGTATATTCGTGGAAAATGCGGATTTGCCCGGCTGTCCGCTCTGCCTGCCGTTCTTCTGCTGTACGTTTTATCTCTTCAATGGGGGTGAGCGTCGGCAACTCCTCGAAGGGTTTCAGTTCCGGCTCCGGTTCCGAGGTGTTTTCGAGAACGATGACCGTGGGCTTCCTTTTGGCTTGGAGCTTTGCGAAGAATGGGGCGAACAGGTGGAATAATGTTGTGACAAGGATAAGGTAAACGACAACGGCGATGCCGCAAATAATCAGAAAAATCAGGTTGGCCGTACCTGCATCTGCACCTTTTCCGAGTGTGATCCACCGTCCAGCAGCAGCTACCACCACTCCGGCGATACTAACCGTCAGCAATAGAATTAGGTGGCTATTGATCTTCTTGTCGTCCATACGACTACAAATATAATATTTGGTGTAGAATTCGGAATTAAATATTTGAAGATAATTTGGCCAATTTTAAAGTTCAGGATTAATTACGTTGGTGTTTGGTCTTTTCACTATTGGAACAACCACCGCATTTGCATATATTAGTCTTAATATAGCTATCTAAATCATTTTGAATCTCAATATCATATGCTTGTGATGCAGGGCTGTCTTTAATAGTATCTAAAATTTCTATTACTTCTTTAAGTACATCTTCTGGTAGATTTGAAGATATATTAAACCTTTTTTTAGTGCTGTACAGATATTCGAATAGGTGTGGATAATGGTCTTCTATATTTATTCCTGTCTCTTCATATAACTTAAAGTGAGCAAAAACAATCAGATCCCCGCGTTTCTTTGGGGCGCTAATCCTTTTAGGCTGCAATCCAATCCAGTTGATTTTATACTTTATCCCAATATCATCTCTCCACGCAGACTCTCCACCAATCCCGATCACAGCGTCATAATTCCAATTTCGGATTCTACCCATGCAATCCTGAATGCCGAATATTCCGGTTTCATTGGGATCACCTTTGTGGGTTCTCTTATAAATTAAAACTCTCATACTGTGGTTTTTGTGTTGAAATATTTTTAAGCGGATTCAAAAAGACGAATAAACTCTGGTGTAAAGCTCCAAAGACTTATCTGCCAATCTTCTTAAACTGTTTAGCATATCCATTATATCGACCTATTTCTATTTTCTCTTTATCTACCTTTGCGAAGTATTTTTTACCATCATCATTTTCGTACACAAGGGAATAAAATTCCAAAATATTATTAACATATTGTTTGATCCTATTTTTAGGCCAATATAGTTCAAAATGTTTTGATATTCGGGTTAGGACTTCCTCTGCTCGCTCCTCAGTAGATAGGGCTGTCTCGAAGTCTTCAAGCACCTTCAATACATCTTTAACAAAACTTTCTCGTGTTTGTTTGTTCTCCAGCGCTTGTTGGATTTCCCGTTTCAATCGGTTTGGGATCTCATAGACCTCTTGATGTCTTTCATTTTCAATGCTAATAGGCCTGTCTGAATTGATAGGTATTTTTATTCTGACTTTTTGCCTTTTCCCGTTAAGCGGGAAATTCGTTGTTTTATCAATGTGAATATCACTACGTGCATTATCCCAGTTTTTGATTTCCCGGTTTCCTCGCTTATGATCATCAATTTTGATGGTTTGATTTTCTATTAATTCTTTTAATGCCATATCGTAATATAGTTTTAGGTTACTATAAAGATATGCTTTTATGTTGAATGTTATTCTGATTAATCCAAAAATCCTGTCAATTCCTTTTTCATCTCCTCGTCGATGTCGCGGTAGCGGGCGAATGCCTTGCTGCCCTCTTTGTGGCCGCTCAAGGCGCCGACCAGATTCGGGTCTTTGACTTTCTTGTAGATATTGCCGATGAACGTGCGCCGCGCCATGTGGGATGATGCAACCTCATAGAGCGGTCGTTGTACCTCCTGCCGGGTTTGCTGATCGAGCACCGTCACAATGCGATCCAGTCCGGCACGTTGGAACGCGATTTTGATTTTGCGGTTGTAATCCTGCTCGGTGTTGAACGGGAATAGCATGTCGCGGCTGTAATCCTGGTATTTGGCAATCAGTTTCAAGGCCGTGTCGTTCAGTGGCACGCGGACGGTAATCGGGCGATCCTCTTTAGTTTTGCGAGGGATGTATTCGACAGCTCCGTTGATAATGCTCCGGTAGGTCATTTTGTAAAGGTCGCTGACGCGGCAACCGACAAGGCATTGAAAAACGAAAATATCCCGCTGTGTTTCCACTTCTTTGTCGTCGGACAGATCGGTTTCGAGCAGTTTGTTCCGTTCTTCATTGCTGATGTAGATAGGTGTCCCGTACACGATCTCGCCGATTGAGAAGTGTTTGAACGGATTGTTGGTGGTATAGCCGTTGTCGATAGCCCAGAGAATAAACGGAATCGGGTCAGCAGGTCGGCGACTGTGTTCTGTCCGCGCGGCTTGGGCATCCCTTTCGGCACTTCGTTACCCTCGTCGTCGAGTATGGGTGGTCGTTTACGTTTAGGCGTTTTAACGGCGATTTTCGCGGAGTACGGGAATTGCTCGTATATCTCCGGGTAACGCAGGAAAATCGCCTTTTCATCGGTTAGAAAGTCCTCGATCTGCCGCAGTAGTTCCGGCGACAAATTGGCGAGCGTGAGTGAAAATACCCGGCTTCCGTCCTTCTTCTTGAATAATTCGAAGCGATGCAGGCAGCGGGTTAACACCTTGAAATTCTTTAACCGCTGCTCGGACAACTTGTGTGATGAAAGGTAGGTGTCTATAACATCGAAAAAAGATTTTTCGCGTTCTTTCGGTGCTTTGGTGGGTTTATAAAATGTCCGGACTTTCTTTTCTCCCCATATCTTGTCGATAGCATTTTTGTCTTCGACTTTATTTATCTCGTCTTCGATGTAAGCAGTTAGCCGTTTCAACAACTCTTTTTCTGCAACAGCATTTCCTGCTCTTCGCCGGGGATGGTCGGTATCGTAATTCCGTTCTTTTTACCCCAGCGTTTGGGGCTGACCCATATCCCGGATTGAATGCGGATTCGATAGTCGTGCCGAACATAAGTGCGCAGGATAATCTGACTTTTGCCGTTGCTGTTTTGCGTTTGGGTAAGCAGGTAGTTGGTCGTTGCCATAATAGAGGTGCTTTTCTGTTATGACAAACATAGGTAATCCATTCTGATAAAACAAATTTCCACGACCGCACCACGACCGCAAGTCGGCAAAATTATCGAAAATAGCTACAAATAATCACAATCGTATTTGAACGTAATATGCTGATATATAGAATACTATATATTTATTCCAATTTGAATTGATTGGCTATATTTTGACGTTTCAAAACCGGCTCCGGGTACCATGAAAATCGCTTAATTTGCTGATTATAGTAAGTTAAGCGATTTTTAATTTTCGGATTTTCCCCGCATTTTCCCCGCGCGTGAGATGTTACTCTTTTATTTCGGGGTGGCTGAAAATATCCAATGCTTCGTCGTATATAGGGTTGAACTCTTATAACTCTGCCTGTTGTACGGTTTGACGACCGCTTGGAGAGAGTGTTTCCACCTCTTTCAACCAGGTGAAGAAGCGTTTCGACCAGTTGAAAAAGGTCCGAGAAACTCCTGTGGAATTTCAATACCCAGATACTTCAGTTGAGACTTGATCCGATTCTTATGACGGGTGTGTGTTTCGTTATCGAGTCCTTCAATCTTATCAAGGAACGCATCTCCAACGATACGTTATCCGGCGTATAGATGCCTTTCAGTTCGTAGGCTCGTAAATTCCGTGCCAGCTTGCCGCTGCCACGATGTCTGTCTTACGCAGTTTTTCGCAGCTCTTGGTCGGTACGTCGGCTGGATTGACCCCGATGTTGCCTATCCCCACTGCCGTCAGTCGTTCGGGTATCCAAAAAATGCAGAACCCTGCTTCATATACCAAATGAGACTCTGCTTTCAGATAACTTCGTGTTAGGAATCCGTGCAATGCTTCCGGACTCGGATGCTGGCTGAACTTCTTCAATACGGAAGTCGCGGACAAGATCGTCACCGACCAACTCTTCAAATGGACGCCGATTTCTACATAAATCTTTTGTCCCCTTGAAACTAATTTCGTTTCTTCGCTCTCTCATGGCTATCGTCGTTTTAGTTAGTAAAGATTTGCAACTTTAATCTAACCAAAATCTCAATAACTTTTTTCATTTGTCCGCTATCATCGCGGCTTACTCGAATGTAAGCATAGGGGGATTTTTGGTCCTCTGAAACATTGCGGATAATCACGATTGCATTCATTGCCGCAAAATAACCGCTGATTTGGGTGTTGGTAATAGCTGTCTCCAGTCCGAGAGGTGATAATTGCGTTTGGTGTATTCCGATCTTGTTCGATAATAATAAATATGCGATACACCCGCTAAAAGAACAGTACCATTCAGATTTAAATCTCTTATTGGGAAACAAAAATATCAGCAATGGATGGCTTATAAACGAATTGCTTTTGATTGCAAATGTCTTAAATTGCTATAGTTGCCATATTATCAAGTCCAGCGTAGAGAATTCGGTAAAGCACTTCCGAAAATATGGGCGTAAAACGTGAGAACACACGCCTTACGCCCAATAAACAACTTCAATAAACAGCTATCGCAATGGCGCCCCCGCCCGCATCAATTTCTTCAAGTCGTTCAGATAAATCCGATATACATCACGAGGTAATACGCCATGTTTCGCGCAAAGACTGGCAGCCATGCCGATCACCTCGCCGGCCATACCCAATGTAGCCTGCACACGCACCGTACCGAGGGCCTGATGTGTCACACTCATGCAGCGACCGCCGATAAAGAGGTTGGCTATATCCTTGGCATAAAGGCAACGATACGGCACATGATAGGGACGGATCCAAACCTCCTTGCCATTGGTACAGTAAGTCATCCACTCCCACCCCTTGAAATATTTGACCTGCTTGGGCGTTGCATAGTGCAAATCCATAGTCCACGTCGTAGTAAAACTCGCATCGGGGTACTTCACACGGTTGACAATATCATTCTCGGTCAGCACTAAATCACCCATAATACGGCGTGACTCACGCTTCATACCGATATATTGCAGATAGTCAAGGCGATATTCCTTGAACCGTTCCTCGTTGTTTTTCAGATAGGCCCAGTTACCAAAAACGGCACGGAAATAGTTGTCGCGCGCCAGTTCGGCATTCAAGGCATTGTCAACCTCCAGACCAGTCTCCCACTCCCAACTCCACTGCGAACCGCGCGCGGCAGACTCCTTGGTACATTGCATCGCCCAAGGCAACTCCTTCACCGTGGGGAAAGTGCCCGAATTTTCGCGCGGATAGGCATACCAATGCATACTCATACCCATTTTCTTCTGATCCTCTCGTTCGGGGGCTGAAGGCTCTTGGGCATAGGCCTTACTCTCACGTCCCATGCGATACTCGGCACCGGCCAAATAACCAATTACGCCATCGCCCGTGCAATCGACATACATTCGTCCCTCGAAAAGAAATTCCTCGCCACTCTGCAGATGCTTGCCCGTTATCGAGGTGATTTGCCCGTCGTGCGTAGCCGCTTTATAGGCATGAACGTGCTGATAAATCGCTACGCCCGCCTCTTCAAGCAACTGTTTGCGGATCTCGGCCTGCTGTTTGCGACGATACTCATTGTTGTTCTGGTTCTGCTCCGGTTTGGTAAGGTTGCGCCGCTCGATCGTCGAAACATGTGCTTCAGCCTGCTGCATTAGGGTCGAAGCAGGTCCCGCATAGTTGCGCAAGTTGGGTATCGGCTGGTAGCTGCGAATGTAACCGGTTTGATTTTCACGTACAAAATAGGCATCGGGATTATTCTTCTCGGTCACCTTCGCATTGAGGATCTGGCAGGTGATGTTACCCAACTCAGGATAGAGATTCTCATACATCAAACCGTTGGCACGCACACCCAAAGCATGGTTACCGCCCAACCACGGCAGATTATCCACCAAAACCACCTTCAAGCCGTAGCGAGCTGCCGTCAAGGCTGTGGCACAACCGGCAATTCCGCCTCCCACAACCACCAAATCGGCTCCTGACACCCGCGTCGGCTTATCATAGCCCAGCAATCGAAGACGCTCCGGAGCAAAGGCTTGATAGTCGGTCGTTGGAGCCTCGTTCACCTTCGTAAAATAGAGGGCGTCGGCACGACCGTTAAAACCGGTCAGATCATGCAAGGCCACCTGAACAGTCCCCTTGCCCACGGTCACCTCACCGGCATATTGCCACTCCCATCTGTTACCCGTCACGCCCAATTCAGCAGCCAACGGTCGTCCGTCGACCAACACCTGAAACGCCCCGGGCCCCTTACCGTCATACCATGGAGCCGTCCAATTATAAGTGCTCACATAGAGATGATAGCGGCCGCCCTCGGCAAACGACACACTGGTCACTGCATCCTTAACGGGACGCCCCAGACCGTGCGCCATCAGATATGACGACTGGATTTGCTCGAATGCCTGGTGGTCAGTGACCCAGCCGCCCTTGTCTGCGAATGATTCGGTTTCGACCAGGATTTGGCCCACAGCCCATTGCGCCATGAGCAAGGTACATAAAAACAATACACTCTTTTTCATATTTTTATCAATTCGTTCTACGATTATTACCAAGGTCTAAAGCAAGATGTTTCGGGCCGTCGTAATCATAGGTAAACCAGTCGAAATCGACATACCCCCGCTCTGCTTCATTCATGCTGAATAGCGATATAAAGATACCATTAAAACCTGCGGTAGTCATCGTGAAAGAGTTACCTATCGGTTCAAAATGTTCACCATCGAGGCTGTACAACGCAGTCCCCTCGCGCTGTTCGAGCGTCGTACGCAGCCATACCCATGTTCCTTCAAAGTTAGGCGAATAGACCATCCCGTCAGTTGTGTCGAGATAGACGCGATAGCCCTCCCGGCTCTTTTCAACACCCACGGCAGCATGGTTGGCCCCCGTCAACATCAGACCGCCACGTTGCCCATCTGCCATAGCTTCGACTGACATCTTTGTCGTCATCGTGTCGATAGCCCGGCCCATTTTACGCTGAATCACCCGATTGGGCACCGAACGCTGGGGAGCCTTGGGGTTAGTGGGTTTCATACCGTAGAGCCGCAAACAGCCGCGACGCTCCGTCAACGACCACTTACCGGCAATCGGATTACCGGTCCAACCCCATTGAGGAGAGAGCTCCTCTCCGGAGAAATCATCGTCGGTCTGCACCCCGCGCACTGGTTTGCCCTGAATGGGCTTGCGGGCCTGCCATATGGTATTGCCTATACCATTGCCATCGGTATCCTCGCCCAGCAGCGGCCAACCATCCTCCCAATGTACCGGAATCAAAAATTGAGGACGTCCTTCGAACGAATCGGATGATTGCACCAGCTGATGAAAATACCACCACGAACCATCGGGTGCCTGCACCAGCGAACCTTGGCTGCAACTGCGCATCGTACCGTTGCCTCGCTCCAGCAGCACCCGTTTTTCATAGGGACCATCAATCGTGGGGGCCCGCAAAACGATCTGTCGGCGATCCACTTTGTGTCCCTTGCCATCCATCGTCCACTCGGAGATAAAAATGTAGTAGAGGTCGTTGATGCGGTAGATTTTGGCAGCTTCAGCGCCAACACCTACATAGACATCCTTACCTTCGTCCAACAACTCGAAACCGTCCCAGCTGAGGCGGAAAAGGCGTTGGTGGTAGACACGCTCCAACCCGAGCTCGTCGATCTGGTAGTTGCAGAGCAGGTAAGCCTGCTTTTGCTCCTCATCCCAAAAAACGGCCGGATCGGTCATGCCAACTCGTTCGAATATTAGGTGCGGAGCGCTCCA
>ERZ772805.2001-NODE-2001-length-14142-cov-2.746220_pt1 | contig 14142 bp, 13 predicted proteins | sample MGYA00511344_ERZ772805 | MGnify/ENA primary metagenome ERZ772805 (study PRJEB29015, sample SAMEA2737730) | human gut metagenome | biome: human gut; feature: human-associated habitat; material: faeces | place: China | collected 2012 ...
GAGGAGGAAGTTATCCGGCTTTCCGTTGATTACCTGCGAATCATCGGATTTTCCGAAATTTTTCTCAGCGTGGAAATGATGACTGTGGGTGCCCTGTCTGGTCTTGGACGGACACAGCTTTGCAGTCTGATCAGCGTTGGCCTGACTGTTATACGAATCCCCCTTGCACTGGTTCTGTCAAACACTGCACTGGGACTGAATGGAATCTGGTGGGCACTGACACTTTCCACCGTTTCAAAGGGAATTATTTTTTATTTTGTGTTCCAGTATATTTGCGAACATAGTTTGTTAAGAACTACAAACAGATAACCAGTATTTCCTCAACATTTTTTTGAAAATTACTATGAAAGTCCCGAAAGGCAGCTGTAAGAGCGCAATAGGCGCAGAACAGCTGCCTTTCCTATATGGTGATGCTGCCAACAGACGGCATATCCGTTTGAAAAGCAAGAATATCACAGGCAAAAAGAAAAATAATTATAGTGGTAAAATTAACACCAATTTACAACTTTTTTCATAAAAAATATCGTACAGGACTTTCTGATATATAAAGAGTTTGCCTATAACATTACAAAGGAAAGTGACCCTGTACGACAAAATTATTCAACTGGAATCCACACTTTCATTTCTCCCTCTCCACGGTTATTCCAGAGGAAATAGGGTATCGCTGTAAGCTTTACATCTTCTTTCATTTCCTGATACACTCCATAAAGTGTATCTCCTGCCATTTCTCTTCTTCTGGCACCTTTTGCATATATTGTATTAATTTCTTTTCCTGCAATACTGTTTCTCTTTGTTTCAAGCTCACCCTGAGCATATAAGCCCAGTTCTTCTATTTCAGTTCCATTGTCAACAGACTCAAAACAATACAGTAAAGGCCCCATAATAATTGCAGCTTTTCTTGCGTCATAGCTAATTTTTCTATTCGCAGCTATGATAATTGGCTCCATCTGAAATTCCAAATCAATTCTATTACTTTCCTGTGAATCTAAATCAACTAAAATATATCCAGTTTCTGATCTCTCACAGAAAATTTCTTGCCCGTTTTTCTTTACCTTGACACCAGTGGACCAGGCAGGATATCGAATAGCTATTTTACTACACTCTTTGCCGCTGACTGTTATTGAGATTAATCCGTTTAACGGAAACTGTGTCTCTAATTTTACCTGATACTGTTTTCCATTTCTTTCAACAGTAGCTTCACTATTTATAAACTGGTTCACATACAGTATACTTTCATCCTCTTCTAATCCATATATGTATTTCCCAAGTCCTGCTAATGTACGTGCAATATTGGGTGGACAGCAGGAACAGGCATACCACTGTTGCCGAACGGATTTCAAATGATTCCTCTCCGGATTATCCTTGCTACGTCTGGGAAGCATCTCCATTGGATTCGCATAAAAGAAATGTTCTCCGTCCAGACCAAGGCCTGATAATACTGCATTATAAAAAATATATTCAATTGTATCCGCATAACAACTCTGCTCAAAATTCTGCAGCATTTTAAACGTAAAAAAGATCATTCCAAGAGCTGCACAGGTTTCCGAATAATTCGTATCATTAGGAAGATCATAGTCTTTCGTAAAAGCTTCACCAGAAGGTGTAGAACCAATACTTCCATTTATATAAATCTGCTTATTCGTAATATTATCCCACAATGCTTTACAGCTATCCAGCAATTCCTTATCTCCATTATGATAAGCCAGATCTGCCATTGCTGTATACATATATACTGCTCTGACAGCATGCCCCGTTGCTTTCTTTTGCATACGTACCGGTTGATGGAATTGATTATACTCCTGATATGGAAATTGATTATATCGTCTATTTGGTTCTTCCACTTTACATTTTGTCCAGTGACAAATTCTTTTACGTTTTATAAATTCTTCTTCAAAAAATTGATTTGTTCCACGCATGTCAATAAAATATTCCGCTAATTTTAAATATTTATTTTCATTCGTGAGATCATACAGTTTCACCAGCGCAAGTTCTAACTCCTGATGCCCTGGATATCCATGCATCTTCCACTCTTCCGGTCCAAATTTCTCATTAATACAATCTGCAAACCTGCAGGCAATTTTTAATATTTTATCTTTTCCTGTTCCCTTGTAATAAGCTATGGCAGCCTCAATTAAATGTCCTGCGCAATATAATTCATGGCACTCTAAAATATTAGACCATTTTTTCTCTGGTTCAACAAGCTGGAAATAGGTATTTAAGTATCCATCTTCTTCCTGAGCTCCTTCCAGAAGGTCAATAACCTCATCTGCCTTTTTTTCCAATTCAATATTATTTTCCACCTGTAGTGCATTTCCTACAGCTTCTAGCCATTTGTACAAATCACTGTCCTGATATGCTTCTCCGTAAAATTTATCATTTGAAATACCAGCTGCAATTCGGAAGTTATCTATAGCATGGCTTTTTTCGATTCCTTTTACTTTATCATTCAAAATATCCCATTGATAAGGGATTACTTTTTTTAATATCAGTTCCTGATATTCTTTCCAAAATCCACTTGTAATTTTTACATTTCCAATTTCCAATGCTTTCATTTAAGTTTCCGTTCCTCCATAATCCTATATTCTTTGGGGGTACAGTTTTCCTGCTTTTTAAACACCCTGACAAAATAATTCGCTGTTGCATATCCTGTCATATTCGCTATTTCATTTATATTTAATTCTGTTTCTCTCAATAAGATCTTGGCCTTTTTCAAGCGAAAATCACTAAGATACTTTGTAAATCCCACGCCCATTTCATTACAGAATAAACTGGATAAATAATTTTTATTCATAAACACTTCTGCAGCGGCAGATTCCAGAGAAATATCCTGATGATAATTTTCTTCAATATAACTTAATACATTTCTGACTGATTTACTGTATTTTTCTGAATCGTAATTGCTTTTATAATCAATCTGCTTTTCCTTTTTTAATTTTTTCACTTCACTCTGAAGTAATTTTACTTTTTCCTTTTCATTTCTGTTTTTTTTCCACTCACCTATCACTTTCCCGATAATCTTATATAACTCTTCCTCCTGAATGGGCTTTAAAATATAATCTACTGCTCCATTTTTAATAGCTTCATGCACATAAGAAAATTCTGTATATGCACTGACAAAGATGCAAAAACAGTTTTTATTCGTTTCCCGTACTTTTCTAAGAAGTTCAAGGCCAGACATTTTGGGCATTCGGATATCCGAAATAATCAGATCCGGAGATAGTTTCTTGCACAATTCCAATCCCTCTTCTCCGTTATCACAGGTTCCGACAATTTGTAATTCGCTTTCAAACTTTTTCAGAAAATTACATAGCAAAAAACGTATATTTTCCTCATCATCAATTATCAAAACTTTCATCCGGCACCACCTTTTCCCTTTTTATCCTAAATGAAACTTTTGTTCCTTTTCCCTCTTCACTTTCAATAGTGATTCCAGACTCTTTTCCATAATACAAAACAAGACGGTTATTTACATTTACAAGACCAATTCCTGTTCTGGGAGATTCTTCACTGATAACTTTTGAGGCAACATTAGCTGCAAGAAGTGAGTGAACATATTGTAATTGAGCCGGACTCATTCCACATCCATTATCACTTACAACAATTCTTAAATTATCATTTTCCAGTACAGCTTCTATGAGCATTATTTTTGTTTTCTGCTCATCTTTCAGGCCATGACAATATACGTTTTCTACTAATGGTTGTATAGTTAAGCACAAAATTGGGAAATCATACAGTTCCTGCTGAATCCTGTAAAATATCTGAACTTTTTTTCCAAACCGGAATTCCTGCATACGTATATAGTTTTTCACATAATTGATTTCATCCTTTAAGCAAACTATATGCGTTTTATCATTTAATACATATCTATACATTTTGGCAAGTGCATCTGCTGCTTTTTCAACTTCATAGCTTTCACTTTTAATTGCCAATGCTCTGATCGTTTCAAAAGAATTTGCAAGAAAATGTGGATTTATCTGCGTTTGCAGTGCAAGTAATTTTGCCTTATTTGTTTCTCTTTGTATAGCAGCATTTTTTTTCAACATCTCTTCCAAGGAAACCACCATTGCATTGTATGTTATTTCAAGGGTGTTTATTTCCTTTAAATTTGAATTCACTTCTATATTTTTAAATTTTCCATTGGCTTTCATCAAACTCATGCTGGCAGTCAATTTTCCCAATGGATTTGAAATAGACCAGGCAAAATAAGATGCACATATCACAGACAGTATCAGAATAACAACAGCTACACCTACAAAACCTTTCAGATTTTCCTTTAGATTTCTGATAACAGCTTCATTTCCACATCCGATTTCTAAAGTCCAGCCGTTTTCAAATGTGAGCGTTTTCTGTATGATATTACTTTTTGAAGTATTTTCATTTTTTAAAATGATTTTATTGTCTTTATCTGTTAAAATCACATTAGCATCTGTTCCACTTGGAATAAAGCTAACGTTGTTCTCTATTGCATCGCTATAAATATCAAGTTCCAGAAATCCTATTTTCAAATTCGGACAATATATATCATAAATATTCTGTCCCACAGAAAACACAGGGGTGTGATCATCTACCAGCAAGTAAGGGGATCGGTCATAAAAACCGGTATACACGATATTCTCTTTACTTTCACGCAGGTCTTTCATGCACAGATTATCATAAAAACTATCTTTTCTTATGGTTTCATTTGTGCTGCTTATCCTGCCTGCATTATCTACCCAGCTGATATCTGCAATATATGTCCCGGATCTGCGAAGTGTCTGAAAATTCTTTTCAATTTCCTTGCAGCTATAAAGGTAGCCCTTTTCACCATATTTTAAGTGCTCATTACTATTTAAAATTACTTCAATGGCCTGACATCGTATGGTATTGATCTGGGAAAGAACAGTCTGAATATTATTTTTTGTCTGTATAAATTCCTTCTCAATCTCGTTCTGCTGTTGGTCTTTCGTATATTTGTATATCTGGCAAAACTGAACGATATTGAGCAGAACTGTAGACAGCAAAATCAAAAATACATAGGATATGGTCAATTGTTTTCGTATCGTATTTTTTCTTCTGTTCATTGCTGTTCTTTCCCTCATATGTAATTTTATTTATTATTCATTCCATAAGTTTTCACGTTTCAGATATGCTACTCCGATTTGTTCTCGTACAATCTCTTCTGAATCAGGAATATACATAGCTCCATTATACCACATAATCCATCCCGTATCATTTTTCATTACATATGGTTTATATACTGCTTTTTCGTCAAATTTTCCTTTATCCGGTGCAATGATCGGATTCTGAGAATACCGCTCCCATCCTGTGATTCCGTTTTTTGATCTGGCTAATCCAATTGCTGCACGATCCACATGGATAAAACCGATATAAAACATATAGTACCAGCCATCCCATTTCAGCACATGGCAGGCTGCTGTTTTATTTCTCTCCCAATCAACGTTAACATCACTGGAAAAAATAGGGTTTCCTTCGTATTTTTTCCAATTCATGCCATCCTTACTCCATGCATACCCAATAGCATCCGGTTCATGATTACCTCCTCCGGAATACCACATCTTATATATTTTTTCTATTTCATCATATATAACATGAGGACACATGATAGCTTTTAATTCCCAATCCTGGTCAGGTACAAGTACCGGAGTATCAAACCTTTCCCAGTTAATACCATCTACACTTTGGGCATAACCAATGTAAGATTTACCTTCATTTGTATAGGGTGCCATCTGTCCGGAATACCACATTTTATATATTCCATTTACTTTTATCACAGATGGACGGTTTAATTCATCTTTATCCCACCATGAATCCTCTCTTGGTTTTAACACCTCGATGGGCTCTTTCCAATGCACACCATCCGGACTTTCTGAATAAGCAATACATTCCTTAGGACGCCAGGAAAACCACATTTTATACATATTTTCATCTTTCATAACAGATAGATCAAAACATGTACCAAATTTTCCTCCTAATACCGGGTTTGTTTCTTCTTTTTCCCATCCATCTTTTGTGCCCCATGGGTATTTACTCAGATTTTCCGGAGTATCCCAAAAAAAGCGATCTTCATATCTCTGCACAAAAAAGCCTTGTTCTTCTAATTCTTTACTATATTTGATCATTCCTTATCCTTTCACGCTTCCAGCTGTCATTCCTTTTATAACCTGCTTCTGAAATACCACAAAGAGCACGATTACCGGAAGGACCAAGATTATAATTGCTGCTGAGATCAATCCATAATCTGCCACATATTGGGATTTCATGTTATAGCATACCTGATTCAATGTTATTAAAGACTGTTTTGATATGATCAACAGACTTAAAAATAAATCATTCCAGCTGTTAATTAAAACAAAAGTTGCAACAGTTGCCAAACCACTTTTTGATATCGGCAAAATTATTTTCCAGAAAATCTGCACGCGATTACATCCATCTATCTTTGCAGCTTCCTCCAGTTCTTTTGGAATCGACTCCATAAAGGGAGTTAAGATAAAAATGCTAAATGCAAGATTCGTTACAATAAAAGCCAATATAATTCCAATCCTTGTGTTCAATATTCCTATTTTACGAAATATAAGAATAAATGGGATTATAATTGCATTTATAGGTATCATAATTCCCAAAGAATAATAGTGATAAATCTTTCTTCCTTTTTCAATTCGTGCAATGACATAAGATGTCATTGCACTTGCAATCGTAACGCCTGCCACACTGCAAATTGCATAAATAACAGTATTTAACATATGCAGCGGTACATCCGCAGCTTCCCATGCCGTAGAGTAATTATCCCACTTGGGATTTAACGGAAACGAAAAAGGTCTGGAAAATATTTCATTATTCTCTTTTAAGGAAGACAGGAAAACCCAAAAAAGTGGATACAGCATTATAAGCGCAACACTACACAGAACAAGGTATTTAATCAATATAGGTATTTTTACTTTACTGCGCATATTCCTTCTCCTCTAATCATTTCTGTTAATATAGGCAAATACTTTGTTCACCACTGCCGTAGCCAGAACAGCCATTATAAGCATACAAACCGCAATAGCAGTTCCACGTCCGATGCTGGAATCCACAAATGCTTCTTTGTACATATAAATAGCCAGAAATGTACTGGATGCACCAGGTCCGCCTTGCGTCATCATGTATGGAATATCAAATGTTTTAATTGCTCCAGATAAATTTATGATAATGCAAACCTGAATCATACTCTTCACATTTGGTATTACAATCTTTGAAAAAATATCTACCGTATTTGCACCATCTATCCTTGCACTTTCTATTATCTCACTTGGAATAGACTGCATTCCCGCCAAGAGGATAACAAAATGATACCCCAGATATTGCCATATGCCAGGTAAAATTACAGAAAATAATACAATATCAGGATCAGATAACCAATTCTTTACATACTTTTCCATACCTACAGCTTTCAGAAATGTATTGATTGGTCCAAATGTAGGATTAAAGAACAATGAAAACATTAAGCCTATTACAGTTGCTGAAATAACCACCGGTACGAAATACGATGTCTGAAAAAATCTGAAACCCTTTTTCACACGATAAACCATGTAAGCCAGAATCAAAGCCAGAGGAAGCTGGATAAAAACTCCAGCTCCCATACTGATTAATGTATTGGCAATTATTTTTTTAAAGTATCGGTCACGTACAAAAATATCCAGAAAATTATCTAATCCGACAAATACACTGTCTCCAACACCATTCCATTTTAATAATGCAATAAAGAAAGAAGCTACAAGAGGAAGAATCAAAAAAACAGTGTAGAGACAAAATGACGGAAAATGAAATAATATAGCGAATATTTTATCATAGATTTTTCCTTTTCTCATAAGCAGCTCCGTTTAATTCTTTGCTGACTCCAGTGATTCATCAATATGTTCAATCACCTCATCAGGAGTTGAAATACCAGCAAATAATTCATCAAATCCATCTGCAAAATCAGTCCAGCATTCTGTCTTCGGACAAGTCTGTGGGAAGTTCGGGCAAGATTCTTTTCCCTTTCCATAAGCAATAATATCTGCCAGAAGCGGAACAGTAACCTTCTCATCGTCAATTTCTACATCATTTCTGGCCGGAATGTCTCCTGCATTATACAATGCAATTTCCTGCATCTCAGCTGAATATAAATAGTCTACAATATCAATAATTGCCTGTTTTTTGGTATCATCTTCCCATGCTTTTTTAGAAATCATATATCCCATATCACCACCTGCACGTGTGAAATTTGAGGTATCTCTTGTAGCGCCAGGCATAACAGGTGCATCAATAATAACTGAATTTTCTGCTGTCTCTTCTGTAATGTTAGGAATCTGCCATGTCCATGCATAGATCATTGCAGCTTTTCCTTCATTATACAGTGCAAACTGCTGATTCCAGTCTCCAATAGAAATGGTATCTGCCGGAAACAGGTTGTTTTCTCTCATTTTGTCGACAATTTCCAGGGTATTATGAATATTAGGGGTGTCAATGGTATAATTTTCTGTAAGATTTTCAAAATCTTTCTCGCAGTCTGGCATCTGTCCTAAAATTTCAGCTACGAATTCATGTGATGGATTTCCGCCCTTTGATCCCATTGCAAATGGAGTAATTCCATTCTCATTGAACACTTTTCCAACTTCAAGCATATCATCTAAAGTTTTTGGATATTCCAAACCATATTCTTCAAACAGCGCTTTATTGCACAGCCATACTCCGTACTGAAGAGAGGTTGTAATAGTGGTCAACGTCCCATTTGATGATGTTCTGCTAAATGATTCCTCCGGGAATAAATCTCTACTAACCAATTCTGACGCATCCAAGTATTCATCAAATGGAATAATAACATCTGCATCCAACAGCATAGTAGAGTTTCCGCCGCTTCCCCAATAAATAAAAATATCTGGTACTGTATCTCCTGCGATATCTGTTTTAATCTTGGCTTTCAGCTCATCTCCAACAATATTTTCGTGTTCCAGGGTAAATTCATCTGCATGATCGTCTGCAAAGCTTTCAATTGCATCATATGAAGGTTTCTGTGCAGGATTTGAAGGTGTTAACCAAGTTATTAAACGAATTGTCGGTGCATCATCTGCCATAACAGGAAGCGCTGTTCCGGTTACCATTGTTGCAGCTACAGTTGCTATTGCCATAATTTTCTTTGTATACTTTTTCATAATTTATCTTTCCTTTCTATTAAAATGCTGTATAGCCTCCATCTACTACAAAATCAGAACCTGTTACGAAACTGCTTTCTTCACTGGCCAGGTATACGATAATCCCTGCTATTTCACTTGCAGCTCCAAAACGTTTTAATGGTGTCCACTGCTCAAAATTAGACTGTCCGACTTCTTCTGGTTTTAACGGTTCATCACTCCATGTTCGAATGTAACCAGGACTGACTGTATTCACTCGAATACCATGTTTTGCCCATTCAATAGCCAGGCTCTTTCCCAGTAAGATAACGCCTGCCTTTGAAGAGTTATATGCACATTGGCATTGTGGGATATTTACTATATGTCCTGACATAGATGCAGTAAGGATAATGCTTCCGCTTTTTTGTTTTATCATTGCTTTTCCTGCTGCACGTGAAGAGATAAATGCACCGGTCAGATTTACTTTTATAACCCTTTCAAATTCTTCCAAAGGCATATCTTCTGCCGGAATATCCTGAAACGTGCCGGCATTACAGTAAGCAATATCCAATTTTCCCCATTTATCCACTATTGTATTAATAGTCTCTTCAATTTCACTTTCTTTCGTGATGTCTGCTGGCAGGACCAGTGCTTTTCTACCAAGCTTTCTAATATACTCAGCAGTCTCTTCCAGCCCCTTTTCATTAATATCTGAAATTGCCACATCAGCTCCTGCCTCAGCTAATGCCCACGCGCTGGCTCTTCCAATTCCATGCGCAGCGCCTGTTACCCACGCTTTTTTTCCAATTACCCTTTCACTTAGCATTCTTTCCCTCCTCAAATTGTGTTTTAATATATTCAATTCCCTGTGCTGCAATCCGTAATCGATTTTCCATTGAAAGATCCTTATCCAGATTTCTCCACATTCTCATATTATGTCCCTGTTCCCCGCCAAACTTATAGAAGGGTTCCAGTACAACGGCACCATCATAGCCCGTTTTTTTCAAAGCATTTCCTATTGCTTTCCAATTTATATGTGCACAGGTATTTGGGACTTTACGATTGGGTTCACTGACATGAAAATATCCAATGTAATCAGCAGCTTTCTCTATTGACTGTTCTATATCGTCTTCTTCAATATTCATATGAAAACAATCAAGCAGAAGCTTACAATTTGGACTGTCAATTTCTTTACAGAATTCCAGGCCTTCGTCAACTGTATTGATTAGATAATGTTCAAAACGATTAACAATTTCCAGATTTACAGTTACACCAAAATCTTCAGCCGTCTTCATTACAGCTTTCATACACGCTATACTTCTTTCCCTGTGCAGCGCTTTCATCTCTGGCTCAATAATTTGTGCACTATAGTCTGCCGGCCAGGAGCCATATACGATTCCTCCTACTGATTTTCCCCCAAGTAAGGAAATTCCTTCTATCCCACGTTTTAGGAATTCTACTGCACCATTTCTGCTTTCTTCTTGATCTGATGTAATGCAATACTCTTTTGGATAGCCAAATGTAAAAGTAGGTTCTATATCCAAATCTTTTATTACATCTTTCAACAAATCAATTTCTTTCTGATTCTTCTGAAACATCGCATCAGTTGGGAAAAATTCAAAAACTTCTGCTCCAACGCTTTTGGCTTGCTGTAAACATTTTATCACTCCCTGGCTTTCGTAAAAGCTGCCCCAATGATTAAAATGTATCCCAAATTTCATCCATCAATCCTCCCTTCCAACATTTTGCGCAAATATGTTTTTTGTTATGTCTAGATTTTATTATATAATGCACAATCATTCAATTTCACATTCTTCACTTATATGTCATTTTCTACACTTTTATTTATTTTTCCTGCTATCATGTTTAAAATATACCCAAATATATCTGGTCAATAAAAAAGTGTCTTCGACACTTCAACTCCCCTGCCCCTCAATCTTGAGGGGATAGGGGTTTCTTTTTTTCAACTTTTCATTCATAATAGGCTTATGAATATCTTACAAAGAATCTTTACTGACTACTATGAAGAAATTAAATATACACTTCATCCCAGATCTACTGAGATGGAAAATATTGATAAGATGATCAACTGTGGTGATGGTGTGCATGCCTCCAGAGACTGGAGAAACTGGGATTATGAATTGGCAGAAAAAATGAATCAGTACTGGGTAAATTTCATTACCAACGGTGATCCAAATGGTGAAGGATTAGCTCAGTGGCCAGAAGCAGATGAAAACATGGGCTATATCGATTTCGGTGCAGGAATAACGGTACATTCAGAACCATTGGCACCGTTAGAAGAACTAATGGAAGAATTTGCAACACAGTACTTCCAGGTTCCATTGTCAGAATAAGAAAAATAGAATATTAGAATATTTACGCTGCATATCTGCCATGATTTCATAAAATAGTAAACTGTATCTTAGAGCGTGCCCCCAAAAATCTTTCTGCAAGATGTACATCATAATTTGCAGAAGGTTTGGGGGCACGCTCCTTCTGATAAACTGCAAAGCATTTTCTGCTGTTTTTCGATCTGGTTCCATTAACAAAATTTTCCTTCCTGGCAGTTACTCTCCTATGAGTACTTCTTTTCCTTTAAATGCAAATCCATAATGATGAATCTCTTCCTTTTCAAAACCAAGACCTATAAGCTCCGCATCGTATTGCTTTTCCTTGATCTGCTGCAAAGCCGCTTTTACAGTCTCTTCAAGATTTTTTTCCTTTTTTTCATTATAAACCTTGAATTCCAGAACCACAGCCGACAGCCTGCCTTTTCTTTGAGGACGCGGAATCAGCATAATATCATATCGTCCAAAGCCGCTTTCCCGATTGGAACGAATCATATAATTCTCCCGTTGTTCCACCATAAGCCCCAATACAAAGCTGTGATAAAATTGCTCTGGTGCCAACTCATCTGAATATTTTTTCCGGTATCAAAATAACTGAATGTAGAAAGAGCCACCTCATTCATATAGTGATTCATAGCCTCTACATCTCCTTGCAACAACGCCTTGACAAAACCATTATATTCTGACTGGCTTGCACTGAACCATCCTTTAAACATATTGGAAAACATCCCAATTGTTTCCAGATTGGTAATAGAAAGATGATACCATGGATCTAATGTAATTCCACGATATTCCACTTTTTTCACCTTAAGATATCCGCTTGCCAGAAGCAGACTCCAGATCGCATTTTCATCTTTTTCAAGTTGTTCAAATACAATCTGCTCGTCAAAATTAACTGTAATTATTCCTCCGTCCAGTAATGTTTCCATTCCTGTTTTTATCTCTGGTGATGCACTTTGAAGCATTTTATTTACAAGACCATTTGAGCTGGTAGATGCCCAATAAGGTCGCAGCTGGCCTTCCTTTAAGAAATTGGTAATCGACCATGGATTATAAATATCCTTATGTTTTCCAAATGTAAAACCATCGTACCATGTCTTTACATTTTCCTTCTGGTCTCCCATTTTAAATATTTCCAGAGACTGAAAAACCTCTTTTTCCGTAAAGCCAAAGCAATCTGAATAGCGTTCTGAAGTAGTAGTAATTACTGTCAGATTGTTCAGGTCTGAGAATACAGATTCTTTGGAAACACGTGTAATACCTGTCATAATCGCACGCTCCAGATGGCGATTTGTTTTGAATGTAGAATTAAAAAGCCCACGGATAAATGAAGTAAACTCATTCCAATACCCATGAATATATGCTTCCTGCATGGGTGTGTCATACTCATCCAGAAGGATCAGAACCTTCTTTCCATAATAAAGATGCAGATAACAGGAAAGCTCCTGCAGTGCACTTTGTGCTGTTACATCATCCATATCCGGAGTCACATTTTGAAGCTGCGTCCTCTGCTGTTCCGTTAATTTTGGCGAATCAAACAGTTCTTTATATTGCTGAAAAGTGGTAGAAATAATTCGTTTAATCTTGCTGACCGCATCCTGATAATTTGTCTGTTTCACATCTGCAAAGCTCAGAAAAATCACAGGAAAACATCCTTGAATTCTTTGATATTTTTCTTCTTTCCAGATAGATAAGCCCTTAAATAATCCTACCCGATCAGCATATTTATTTGAAAAAAGCAGTTAAGCATACTCATATTCAAGGTTTTTCCAAAACGTCTTGGTCTGGTAATTAAAGTAATTTCATCTCCCGCTTCCCACTATTCTTTTATAAAATCGGATTTATCTATAAAAAAATAGGTCTCATCCCTAAGTGACGCGAAATCCTGTTTTCCAATACTGATTACCTGCTTCATATCCGCTCACACTCCCACTCTTTTAAACACTTCTCACTTTATACTCCAAATAAAACAATTCCCATTACATAAGTACCTTAATTATACCATCTCGCCATGCCAATATCTACTGATTTCCCAAAAAGCGAGGCAAAAACACCCCTCAGCAACTTCTCTATCAAGAAAAGTAACTTGCGAAAACTGTTTTATACCTCGCTTTTTTTATAAATATCACTAACAAAATCTGCTAAATAATGACTAATGAATGTCAGCACTATTTTTCAGAAACAACCACCTTCATTGCATTCTTTTTCTCTCTGCTCAGGAAACAGGATACGATTTCCAGCACCAGCATGATAACCATAACCACCGCTGTCACAATAATATAACCGATCACACCAGATGAATCCGACATTGTCAAACACGCGGTCAAGTATCAGGTCGGCTCCATTGACGGTGATGTTTGTGATATTGGACAGAAGCCGCTCAGCATCCATACGCTCCTGCTCACACTTACGGCGTTCATCACCGAACAGGTCAAGACGAGGATGTCTGCGCTCTTTCTCCCGTTCAATCCACTCTTTGCCCTGATTTACAAAACCGTCTATCTCATCGTCTGAGCTGGCAATGCCAATTGTAACGAGTTCATTCATTTTGCCGTTGGTTTTCTCAACGACAATAATGCCGATATTGCCTGATGGATATTTCTTCTTCCTGACGTACATTTTTGCTCCGTGTCACCCATTTTAGGGTGACACAAATTTACAAAATC
>ERZ772805.2010-NODE-2010-length-14094-cov-3.631883_pt1 | contig 14094 bp, 9 predicted proteins | sample MGYA00511344_ERZ772805 | MGnify/ENA primary metagenome ERZ772805 (study PRJEB29015, sample SAMEA2737730) | human gut metagenome | biome: human gut; feature: human-associated habitat; material: faeces | place: China | collected 2012 ...
CCTCAATGTGGGAACAAAGGGGCTTTCGACACATCTCCCTATGTTCGGTGTTACCTGTATCCCGGCTTATTTCTGTTTCCGGCTGAATTTGTCCAATACCTTTTCCTGGAATAACTGCATCAACTCGTAGAAGCCGGGGATAAACATCGTTGCAAAAATGGTGTTTACCGCCATGCCGAATACGACTGCCGCTCCTAAGGATAGACGGCTTCTCGCTCCGGCTCCTGTTGCAAACAGCAGAGGCATCACCCCTAAGACGAATGCGAATGAAGTCATCAGGATCGGACGCAGACGGATATGGCCGGCTTCGAGTGCGGATTCGCGTATCGGATTGCCGGCCTTATGGTAGTCACGGGCAAATTCGACAATCAGGATGCCGTTCTTCGCAGAGAGGGCGATCAGCAGGATGATACCGATTTGTGTATAGATGCTGACCGGCACGCCCATGACGAAACAACCCAAAATGGCCCCTAACAGGGCGATCGGAAGTCCCATGATGGCGGCGATCGGGCTTGTCCAACTTTCATACTGGGCCGAAAGAACCAGGAAGGCGACCAAAAGAGCCATTGCAAAGACGAGCATGGTGGTGGAGCCTGCTTTCGTTTCCTGGTAAGCGACGGATGTCCATTCATATCCGAAATTATTGCCTAACTGCTCTTGTACGAGCTCTTCCATAGCCTGGATCGCTTCACCGGAGCTATATTTCGGATTGGCTATGCAGGTGATGGATGCCGACTTATACATATTATACAGGTTGATCTGATCCAGTCCCAACTGCTCCTTCACCTCTGTAAAAGCGGAGAAAGGAACCATTTTGCCGGAATTGTTTTCGAGACTCAGGTGCAACACATCGTCTATAACTTTTTGAGCTTGGTCGTTGGCCTCGATCTTTACCTGGTAGATACGCCCGAATTCGACGAAGTCGTTTACATAGGCGGCTCCCATATAGTAGCTTAGAGTCGCAAAAACCTGGTTGAGCTGCAGGCCGAGCAATTGCACCTTGTCGCGGTCGATAGCCAGGTTATACTGGGGGACGTTGGCTTGGTACATGCTCGAAAGGCTGAGCAATTGCGGCTTGCTCCGGTACGTGGCTTGCAGTGTTTCGATAGCATGCTGCATCTCCGTCGGGACCAGATTATTACGGTCTTCCAATTGGAGTTGCAGGCCTCCCGAAGCTCCCAATCCGGGGATTGCAGGGGGGACCATTGCGAATATCTGTGCTTCCTGGATGCCGTAGGCTTCGCGGTTGAAACGGTTTACGACAGCCGAGGCGGTATGTTCTTTGCCTTTTCGTTCGTTCCAGTTTTTCAGGATCACGAAATAGGTCCCTGCGTTCGAGAGTTCGCCGCCACCCATGATAGAGAAACCGTTTACTCCGATATAGGTCTTGATTTCAGGATAGCTGTCGAGGATCTTGTCGATCTGCTTTCCGACTGCTTCCGTACGGTTCAGGCTGGCTGCCGGCGGGAGCTGGGTGGATATCAGGAAATAACCGTCATCCTCTTCCGGGATGAAAGTGGTCGGCCAACGCATAAACATGACGATGGCAATGGCCGTTATGATCCCGAATATCACCATCGTGACAAACGGGTTCTTCAGCATGCGGCCGACGATGTCGTCATATATTTTCTGGGTTTTGCCGAACACCTTGTTGAAGGCTTTGAATACAAAGAATTTCGGTTCTTTGTTCGCTTGCAGGAACAGGGCGCACAGGGCCGGCGTAAGCGTCAGCGAGTTGAACCCGCTTAAGACGGTGGCGGCAGCGATTGTCAGGGCAAATTGTTTGTATAATTGGCCGGAGATACCGCTGATGAAGGTCGTCGGGATAAAGACCGCCAGCAATACCAGCACGACGCCTACGATCGGGCCGACAATTTCACCCATAGCTTCGGTCACGGCTTCACGGGCGGTATATTTCCCCGTATCCATCAGCCGCGACGAGTTTTCCACCACCACGATCGCATCATCCACCACGATCGCGATGGCCAGGATCAACCCGAACAAGGTCAACGTATTGATCGAGAATCCTAAGGCCGACATGACCGCCAGTGTTCCGATCAGGGAGACGGGGATGGTGATGCAGGGGATGATAACGGCACGGAAATTCTGGAGGAACAGGAAGATAACCAGTATGACGAGGGCTGTCGTCTCCAGGAAAGTGACGAGCACTTCGTCGATGGAGGCATTGATTACCTGTGTCGTGTCCAGTGTCACATCATAGACGACGCCTTCCGGGAGGTTGCCTGCCAACTGTTCCATTTTGGCCCGTACCCCTTTGGCCACTTCCAGCGAATTGGAACCGGGGAGTTGGTAAATGGCTATGGCGGCACTCGGCTGTCCTTTCAGTTTGGAGGTGACATTGTAGGAAGAACTGCCTAATTCGATACGGGCGACATCTTTCAAGCGGAGTATCTTGCCGCCCTCTTCCGTACGGAGGATGATGTTCCCGAATTCTTCCGGAGTCGTCAAACGGCCTTTTACCGTCAGTGTGTATTGGAACGGATTGTCGGCTTTGGCTATCGGTTGCCCGACGTAACCGGCCGAAACCTGTGTGTTCTGTGTCGAGATCGCCTGGAAGATCATATCCGGCGTGAGGTTGCGGATGCGCATGGCGTTCGGATCGAGCCATATACGCATGCTGTAGCTTCCGGCTCCCATGACACTGACGGAGCCGACACCCGGCAGACGCGTCAGTTCGTCCGTCATGTTGAGGCTGGCGTAGTTGCTCAGGTACAGCCCGCTGTAAGTGGAGTCACGGGAGCTTAGCGTCAGCATCATAACGATGTTGGACGATTGCTTCTTGGTGGTGATGCCTTGTACGATCACGGCTTCCGGCAGACTGCTTTGTGCAATGCTGACACGGTTCTGCACCATGACGGTCGCCATGTCGATATCCGTACCGACAGCGAACGTGATGGTCAGTGAATAGGCTCCGGAACTGGATGAATTGGAACTCATATAAAGCATGCCGTCTACACCGTTTACCTGTTGTTCGATGGGCAATCCTACGGTCTGCGCTACTGTTTCCGCATCCGCACCTGGGTAGAAAGCCGATACCTGTACGGTCGGCGGCGTGATTTCCGGATATTGCGCGATGGGAAGTATGTGTAGCGTGACCAATCCGGCTACCACCAGGATCAGGGCGAGGACGGTAGCGAATATCGGTCTGTTTATGAAGAATTTTACCATAGCTTTTTATTTTATAGGCTTAATACTCATACCGTCTCTGACTTTCAGCAGGGCGGTTGTCACATACCGTTCGTCGGGGCGGATACCGCTGATGACCTGCCGGAGCGTATCGTCCACCAACTGCCCGGGTTCGATGTGGCGGTAGCGCACGATGTTCGAGTCGTTCACTATATAGAGGAATTTTCCCAACTGGTCGGTCCCGATAGAGGCGTCGCGCACGAGGACAGCGTCTTTCTGTTCGCTGTAGGGCAAGGTGATTGTAACATACAGCCCGCTTTTCAATTCGCCGTCTTTATTTTCGAGATTGGCGCGGACGTTCAGCGTACCGGTCGACAGGTCGACGTTGGGAGAGAGGTAGTCGAGTGTCCCGGTATAACTTTGCCGTCCGTCCTGTCCGAGGCGTATGGAAACATGGGTAGGCATCTTGACGTTCGGATCGTTCTGGTCGGCAATCATTTTCATCCGCATGAACTGGTTGTCTTCGATATTGAAGTTGGCGTACATGATGTCGTCTTTGTATAATGTAGCCAATGTGACGGGTTGGACAGCGCCGTTGATATAGTTGCCCACATCATAGCTTGCACGGGTGACACGCCCGTCGTAGGGAGCCCGGATGTAGCAATAGCCCAAGTTGGTCCGGGCTGTTTTCAAAGCAGCTTCGGCATTATGCACGGATGCCTCCATTTCCGCTGCGGTCGATTCGGCCTGCAAGACCTGTATTTGGCTGACAGCCCCGCTTTTGGCTGCTTCTTTCATGCGTTCGTAGTTGCTGCGGGCATATTCGACCTGGGCCTTTGCCGTGTTTAGCGCGGCTTCCGCCTGGGTGACATTATTTTGGTACACTTCCGGTTCGATCACGAATATCAGGTCGCCTTTCTTCACTTTGGCGCCCGGCACGAGTTGCGAGGATTGCAGATATCCGTTCACGCGTGCTACCAGGTTGACCATGCGGTCGGAACTCAAATAGCCCGGATAGTCTTTTGTCAGCGTGATATCTCGCACGACCGGCATCGCGACGCTTATGGAAGGAGCCGGCATCTCCGTCTGGTGACTTTTCTCTTTACATCCGGCAAGCAGGACGATGGACAATCCCATCATCCCTATTTTAATAGCAGTCTTCATCTCTCTTATTTTTTAATTCGAATAATTTTTAATTCTCAATCTCCCAACCGCTGCCTAAAGCCTGGTAAAGCTGGATCAGGCTCAAGAGGGACGATCCTCTGGCTTGTGTCAGTTCGTTCTCGTAGGAGAGGAGAGAACGTTGTGCGTCCAGTACATTCTGGAAAGGTGTAAGTCCTTGTTTATAGAGGTCGAGCGAAAGTTCCAACGTTTGTTTCCCTTGGTTGACGACTTCCCGGAGCGCGACGATCTGCTTGATCGAGTTCTTATAGAAATTCATGGCATTGTCCACTTCCTGGACGGCAGTCAGTACATCCTGGTTGAATTGCCGGATCGACTCGTCGAGCTGGGCTTTAGCCAGCCGTGTCGCCTGTGCCAACTTCGTTCCCTGGAAGAAGTTCCAGGAGATGGCCGGGGCGATCTCGTAGGTCAAACTGTTATGGTTTACCAGTTTGTCCAAATCATGAGATGCGAAGCCCACCGATCCTTTGACGAAAACCTTCGGCCACCAGTCTGATTTGGAGGCGCCGAGCGATGCCGCCCGTGCGTTTACCAGGCGTTCAGCCTCCCGGATGTCCGGCCGGCGTAGTAGCAGGTTTGCGGGAATGCCGATGCCGATTGTCTCGATGTATTCCGGCAATGGCTTCCGTGTTTCCATGATTTCCCGGACGTCCCAGGGATAAAGTCCCATCAGTACGCCCAAAGCGTTTGTGTACTGGATGATTCCAGCTTCCAGCATGGGGAGAGAGGCTTTTGTGTCGTAGTAGACGGATAAGGCCTGTGCGACATCTAATTTTGAGACAAGCCCTGTTTCGTACCTTTTTTCAGTGATCTTGACGACCGCCTGTTGCGACAGGCAGTTCTTTTTGACCACTTCCACTTCCTGTTGCAGTTCCCGCAAGTTGATGTAGGCGGATGCCACTTGGGCGCAAAGGGAGACCATCACGGCGTTGTAGTCCTCTTTGGAGGCTGCAAAGTTCTCCTTTTGGGCCTTTACGCGGTTGCGGATGCTTCCGAATACATCGATTTCCCAGTTCATAGACAGGGCGGCATCGCTGTATTGGGTTATTGTCTGCGGCAGGTTGCTTGTATGCCCGCTACTTTGTTGCCGGGTCCAGCCGGCAGCGAGTCCCAGGGTTGGCGAATAGCTACCTTGTTGTATACGCAGATTGGCTTTTGCCATAGCGATACGGTCTACCGCCATCAGTACGGAGTAGTTCTGCTTTACGGCTACTTCAATCAGCGAGTCCAGGGTGGGATCATTGAAGTTTTTCCACCACTGGTCGTCTACCGGTAATGTCTGTTGAAAATCACTGTCGTTTTCCTGCCACGCTTCCGGTAATGCGTGATCCAGGTATTTGTGTTCTTTCTGCGCCGGCAGCGTTATCGGCAGGAACAGGCAGAGCACAGCATAACACCATGTACGTATGTGCATAATTTTTTTGTTTAGATTTAGCAATTAAAGAACAGACTTGCCGTATAATTGTTTGCCTCTTTTTATTTCTTTCTGTTTATTTTATACGTGGGATGCTTTGTATCTTTGCCACGAAATGAAATGAGAATAACAATGGGAAAGAAAGAAGAATATAAAGAAAAGAATCTACGGTTTTTAGAAGAAGTGGCTACCGGTGAGGGAGTCGTCAAGCTCCCTTGTGGTGTGTTGTATAAGGAGATAGAGAAAGGGACCGGTGTGGTTTCACCGGAACTGACGGATGTCGTCTCTGTCCATTACCGTGGAACGCTGGCCAACGGACGCGAGTTTGATAATTCCTGGAAACGGGGATGTCCGGAGGCATTCCGCCTCAATCAGGTGATCGAAGGATGGCAGGAAGCGCTCCGGCGGATGCATGTGGGAGACCGTTGGATGATTTATATCCCGTATACATTAGGTTACGGGACACGTACATCCGGTCCGATCCCCGGTTATTCCACACTGCTGTTCGAAGTCGAACTGTTGGGGATTGCATAATTTTCCTTAAGGCTCTTTTTCAGTTTCCGATAGACATATATGAATGCCGGGACGAGGAAGAGGTCTGCTGCTATCCAGGCGGTCGGATCGCCAAAGCAAACAGCTAAGAATCCGAATATCGGTACGGCATAGATACTGACCAGCGTGCGTGCGATCATTTCGGAAACTCCGGAAAGCATCGCCAGATTGGTGTATCCTGCGCCTTGTATGGTGTAGCGCAGGATACAGAGCAGCCCTAAGATCGGAAAGAAATAGCAAGAAACGTGTAGGAAGAGTACCGTGTTTTTAAGTATTTCCGTTTCCGAAGCGTCTACGAACAGCAATGATATCTTGTCGGAGGCCGACATCAGTATTGTAAAAGTGAAGACGGCATAGATCATCATCAGCAGCGAGCTGGCTTTGATCCCCTGCCAGATGCGTTCGGGTTTTCTGGCTCCGTAGTTTTGCCCCGTATAGGTAGCCATCGCTATACCTAAGCTTTCAAAGGCACAGATAAAGAACATCTTGATTCTCATTGCTGCTGTGAATGCGGCTACACAAGCTGTTCCCAAAGCGTTATTGGCACTTTGGAGCAGGATGCTGCCGATTGCCGTAATGGAGAATTGAAGTCCCATAGGTACTCCGATGTATAAAAGATTTTTAGCCAGTGGAAAGCGGAATTTGCGGTCGTCAGCCGTCCCTTTCAGGACTGGAAAATGCTTGTACATATAAAAATAACAGAGAAGTGCCGACACACCTTGTGACACGACGGTGGCGATACCAGCTCCTAACACGCCCCATCCCAACACGAGGATACAGAACAGGTCGAGCACGATGTTCAATACGGTAGAGAACAGCAGGAACCAAAATGGTGTTTTACTATCGCCGAGTGCACGTATGATGCTGGACAGCAAGTTGTAGAAGAACGTACAAGGTACTCCGATAAACGTTACGAGCAGATAATAGTAAGCTCCGTGAAAAATATTTTCCGGAGTCTGCATACTTCTCAGGATATCTGCACAGTATACGCTTGTCAGAACCGCAATGACGATCGACATCAGGGCTGCCAGTTGTAAACTGACCGTCACGTACCGTCGCATTGTCTTGTAGTCTCTCGCCCCGAATTTCTGTGCCACCGGAATCCCGAACCCGCAACAACACCCGTTGCAAAATCCTAAAATCAGGAATACGACCGAAGTGCTTGCCCCGATTGCTGCCAGATCATTGATCCCTAAGAATTTTCCAACGATAGCGGCATCCACAAGCGAGTAGGTTTGTTGCAATATATTTCCAAGCAACAGGGGGAAGGTGAAATTGAGAATAAGCGGCAGGGGAGCACCCTCCGTCATTTCTTTAGTAGTAGTTGCCATAAATGTGATACCTAAACAATTTTGGGAGACAAAGATAGAGAAAAGGATGGGAAGTTGTTCCGATAAGCGTATACAGATAGCAAAAAAATAGCGATGAAACTTCAATGCCTCATCGCTATTTTTTTATTAAGCTTAATCGAGTTATTCTCCTTTTTCGATCTGTTCCTGTACGATCGCATCTACGACAGCGACAGTCGTCAGGTTCAGGATGTCACGCGTAGAACTTTCCACGTCGGTGAAGTGGATCGGTTTGTTCAAACCCATCTGGATCGGGCCGATCGTTTCGCTGATGCCGAGTGTGTCGAGCAACTTGTAAGCACTGTTGGCAGAACTCAGGTTTGGGAAGATCAGCGTGTTGACATCTTTGCCTTTCAACTTGTTGAACGGATACATGTCGTCACGCAGTTTCTTGTCCAGAGCGAAGTTGACCTGCATTTCTCCATCTACCATCATGTCCGGATAGTTTTTGTGCAGATAGTCGATCGCGTCGTGGACCTTCAGCGGGCTACCCTGCTTGTCGGAACCGAAGTTGGAGTAGGACAACATCGCCATAACCGGTTCGTGCGCGAAGAATTTCACAGCATCTTGAGTCAGGCGGGCGATATCGATCAGTACTTCTGTCGACGGATGGCGGTTGATCAGCGTGTCGGCAATAAAGAACGTACCTTTCTTGCAAGTCAGGATATTCAAAGCACCGAAATGTGTGTAAGACGGACGGATACCGATGATCTGCTCTGCCATTTTGGTCACTTCGGAATAGCGGCTGTAAACGCCTGTCACGAAAGCATCGGCATCGCCTGTCGCAACCATCATCATACCGAATGCGTTGCGGTCGACCATCTTTTCGCAGGCTTCCGCATACGTGACACCTTCGCGGGCTTTCTTCTCAGACAGGATCTTGGCATAACGATGGCGGCGTTCTGTCTCGCGGTCGTGACGAAGGTTGACGATTTCGATCCCTTCGAGGCTGATATTTTCTTCGGCTGCGATCTTTTGCAGGCGTTCTTCGTTGCCTAAAAGGATAGGGATGCAGATACCTTCGGCTTTCGCTTCGGCAGCGGCTTTCAGCATATTGCCGTGGTTGGCTTCTGCAAATACCACCCGTTTCGGGTTGGCTTTAGCCATATCGGTGAACGAACGGAGCAGCTTGTTGTCATATCCCATCATTTCGCGCAAGTGGTTGGCATATCCTTCCCAGTCGGTGATCGTCCGGCGGGATACGCCCGAGTCAATAGCTGCTTTGGCAACGGCACAGGAGACACGAGTCAGGAGTCGCGGGTCGAGCGCTTTCGGCAGGATGTAATCGCGTCCGAAAGTCGTCCGTTTCAGTTTGTAGGCAGCATTCACGACGTCGGGAACCGGTTCTTTGGCAAGTCCGGCGATTGCGTAAACGGCTGCTAATTTCATCTCTTCGTTGATTGCTTTGGCGTGTGTGTCCAATGCGCCGCGGAAAATATAAGGGAATCCTAATACATTATTGATCTGGTTCGGATAGTCGGAACGGCCTGTGGCAAAAATAATATCGTCGCGTGAGGCCATTGCATCGGCATACGAGATTTCCGGATTTGGGTTGGCCAAAGCGAACACGATCGGGTTCGTATTCATGGAGCGGACCATATCTTGAGTCAACACATTGGCGACCGATAATCCTAAGAACACGTCAGCTCCGACGACGGCTTCCGTCAATGTCTTGATGTCGCGGTCGGTAGCGAAGAATTTCTTGGATTCGTTCAAGTCCGTGCGATGTGTGGAGATAACCCCTTTGCTGTCGCACATGATGATGTTTTCCTTCCTTGCCCCCAACATTATATATAGTTTCGTGCAAGAGATGGAAGCGGCTCCGGCGCCATTCACCACGATCTTCACGTCCTCGATCTTCTTCCCTGCGATCTCCAGCGCGTTGATCAAGCCTGCGCCGGAGATGATAGCTGTCCCGTGCTGGTCGTCGTGCATGACTGGAATATCCAGTTCTTCTTTCAGGCGTGTTTCGATCTTGAAACATTCGGGAGCTTTGATATCTTCAAGGTTGATGCCTCCGAAAGTGGGTGCGATGGCCTTTACCGTTTCGATAAATTTGTCAGGGTCTTTCTCGTTCACTTCGATATCGAATACGTCGATACCTGCAAAGATCTTGAACAACAGTCCTTTTCCTTCCATCACCGGCTTGCCGGCCAACGGACCGATATCTCCTAATCCTAATACGGCGGTACCATTCGAAATAACGGCAACCAAGTTTCCTTTAGAAGTATATTTGTAAGCATCCAACGGATTCTTTTCGATTTCCAGACAGGGTTCGGCAACGCCGGGCGAATAAGCCAGCGACAAATCCATCTGGGTACTATAGGGCTTGGTGGGAACGACTTCTATCTTTCCCGGCTTGCCTTCCGCATGATAGCGAAGTGCTTCTTCTTTAGTGATCTTAGCCATAGATTATTTTATAGTTTTTAATTTGTTGTTTGTCTTTCGAAAATTGCACACAAAAGTAACAAATTATTATGAATATGGTGTCGGTCGCTTACATTTAGTTGCTCGAATTTTGTGTGTTTGCTGGTCTCGGCTATTTGTTTTATCTTCGCACCTTTAATTTAATAGGGGGGAATGTGAAACAGACAATGGCTAAATATATGAAATGGCTGCTGCCGGCACTTTTTATAGTGTACTACAGTAGTATTTCTTTATTTATGCACGTCCATGTCGAGAATGGCACGACGATTGTCCATTCGCATCCATTCGAGAGAGCGGCAGACGGCACCTACCATCATCACTCGTCTCTTTCGGAAATCCAGTTGTTCCATTTGCTGACGACTGTTCATGTGCAGGATGGAGCCATCCATTCGCTGCTTCTACAAATTTATGTTACACCGAATTATAAAATAATTGATAATCCGGTCTATCCGGATTATTTGGTCCCTGTCTTAGGGAAACTGTCTCTCCGCGCTCCTCCTTTTGTCTGATAAAATAGCGTCTGTCCGTTAGTGGAGTATCAAAAAGCTTTCACCTTCTGAAAGATAGTAAAAATAAAGTTTCAGTTTGTTTCATATAGGTGAAACTTTATTTTCCCTGGTAGGAAACTTTATTTTCCATTGCATGAAACAAAATTTTCGTGCAATGGAAACAGCTGTTGTCTGCAAGGCTTTCCAGCGGCAGATGCATAAGGTGTGTATTTGTTTTTTAATCATTATTTTATCAAAACAAACGAAATGAATAAAATTATTATACTTATACTGTGTCTGTGCTGTGCCTTTACGATCGCGCGGGCGGAGGAGGGTCCTGCCTTGAATCCATCGGACGCGAACATTGTCGGTCATGTGGTGGACCGGAAAACCGGCGAACATTTGTCCTTTATTACGATCTTTTTGAAAGGGACGACTATCGGGACTTCGACTGACGGCACGGGGCATTATTATCTGAAGAACCTGCCGGAAGGAGAGTTTACGGTCGTGATGAAGACGATGGGCTATAAAACGATCGAGACGCCCGTGATGTTGAAAAAAGGTAGGACGCTGGAAATTAACTTTGAGGTGGAAGAAGAAGCCTTGTCTTTGGATGGAGTCGTGGTTTCGGCCAACCGGAACGAGACGACTCGGCGTATGGCTCCGTCGCTTGTGAACGTGCTGGATTCGAAAATGTTCGAGACGACGCATGCCACTTCGCTTGCCGACGGGCTGAACTTCCAGCCGGGCGTGCGGGTGGAAAACAATTGCCAGAACTGCGGTTTCCAACAGGTGCGTATCAATGGACTGGAAGGTCCTTACACGCAGATATTGGTGGATAGTCGTCCCATATTCAGTGCACTGACGGGTGTGTACGGCCTCGAACAGATTCCGGCCAATATGATCGAGCGTGTCGAGATCATGCGTGGTGGCGGTTCCGCTCTTTTTGGTTCTTCGGCGATTGCAGGTACGATCAATATCATTACAAAAGAGCCTTTGCGCAACTCAGCCCAGATTGCCCATTCGCTGACGATGATCGGAGGAAGTCGCCCGGACAATAACACGACCTTGAATGCTTCTTTGGTGACAGACGACCATAAAGCCGGCATCTATCTTTTCGGACAGAGCCGTCATCGTTCAGCTTACGATCATGACGGAGACGGCTTCTCCGAACTTGGCCAGTTGGAAGCCCGAACAGTCGGTTTCCGTTCTTATCTGAAGACAAGCACCTATTCTAAACTGGGTTTCGAATATCATAATATAAGCGAATATCGTCGTGGTGGCGACCAGATTAACCGACCGCCTCATGAAGCGTGGGTGGCAGAACAGACAGATCACAGTATCAATGGCGGTGGTCTGAAGTTCGATCTGTTCTCCAAAGATTATAAACATCGCCTGAACGTCTATACTTCTGCGCAGCATACGAACCGGAAGAGTTATTACGGGACTAATCGTAATCCGGATGCATACGGGCATACGACGGACATGACGGTTGTTGCCGGTTCGCAGTATTCCTATTCGGTTGATAAATGTTTGTTTATGCCAGCAGAATTTACCGGCGGCCTGGAATATAATTTTGACGAGCTAAAGGACGAAATGTTAGGATATAATCGTATCGTGGACCAGACGGTTCATATCGGTAGCCTGTTTTTGCAGAACGAGTGGAAGAATGAGAAATGGAGCTTTCTGATCGGCGGTCGTTTCGACAAACATAATCTGATCGATCATCTGATCTTTAGTCCGCGTGCGAATGTCCGTTTCAATCCGACCGAGGACATCAATCTTCGTTTATCTTATTCGAGCGGTTTCCGTGCTCCGCAGGCTTTTGACGAAGATTTGCATGTGGAGAATGTGGGCGGTAATGTGGCGATGGTTGAACTGGCCGATAATCTGAAAGAAGAAAGATCACAGAGCTTGAGTGCTTCGGCAGATATTTATCATCGTTTTGGTGCGTTTCAGGTTAACTTCCTGGTAGAAGGATTCTATACAAAGTTGTCGGATGTTTTTGCCCTTACCGACGGAGAGGTAGTGGATGGAATTCTGACACGTACCCGTCACAATGCATCAGGAGCGCAAGTTCTGGGATTGACACTGGAAGGAAAGATGGCTTACCTGAATAAAATCCAAGTTCAGGCGGGAGTCACTCTGCAACAGAGCCATTACAGCAAACCGCACATCTGGAACAAAGAAGCTCCGGCGGTGAAGAAAATGATGCGTACGCCAAATACTTACGGCTATTTTACAGCAACCTACACCCCGATAAAACCGTTATCTATCGCTCTTTCCGGTACCTATACCGGTTCGATGCTGGTTCCCCACGAGCCGGTTCCGGGATTCCTTGAAAATCCGATAACGGTGAATACCAAAGACTTTTTCGATATCGGTTTGAAAGCTGCTTATGACTTCAAACTTTACAAGTCGATGAACCTCCAGTTGAATGCCGGCATACAGAATATTTTCAATGCCTATCAGGACGACTTCGATAAAGGAGCTGACCGTGACTCCGGCTATATCTATGGTCCGTCACTTCCGAGAAGCTTCTTTGCCGGGGTGAAGATCAGTTATTAAGATTCGGTTAAGATTTAAAATCGTTATAAATAGGGATTGTTTTGCATGGAGACAATCCTTATCTTTGCAAAAAAACAAACTAAACCCTGACTTTACTGCACAGAATAGATGTGCAAGATTACCGGATGAAACAATTGTACCTACATATAATGAAGTGGTTTTTGCCTGTACTGTTTATCTCGTACATGGCAGGAATCACTTTATTTACTCACTCCCATGTAGTAAACGGGGTAACGATTGTCCATTCGCATCCATTTAAAAAAGGCAGTGAACATAGCCATACGACGGTTGAATTCCAACTCATTCACCTGTTGAATCATGTATTGGTGACAGACAGCGGATTAATACCTACATTCGCGGTCGCTGCTTTATCTCTATTATGTATCCTGTTTATCCGCCCGCAAGTTGAGCCATATCACCGTTCTTGTCCGGGCGTCATATCTCTTAGAGCACCTCCTGTCGCTTAGTCTATCTTTTCGGGAACAGTATTCATCAGTTAGGAACAACGATTAATGATCGCTGCTTCCCTTTCCCTTATTATTATTTTTGATTTTAAACATTAAAAGACTAACGACAATGAAGAAATATCTATTAGTCCTGGCCGGCCTGTATTGTGTCCTGTCATACGCATTGGCTGAACATCCGGACTACCCTGAACTGAAAAAATCCGATGCGAACATCATAGGCCATGTACTGGATAAGAAAACGAAAGAGCACCTTCCTTACATCACCATTGCACTGAAAGGAACAACGATAGGAACCGTGACCGACGCTACCGGACATTATTTTTTGAAGAATTTGCCGGAAGGTAACTTTATACTGGAGGTTAGCTCGGTCGGCTACAAGACCGTGACCCGCAACGTGACTCTGAAAAAAGGAAAGACACTGGAAGAGGATTTTGAAATAGAAGAGGATGCGATTGCTCTCGACGGAGTAGTAGTTTCCGCCAACCGGAGTGAAACGACAC
>ERZ772805.2023-NODE-2023-length-14043-cov-11.046969_pt1 | contig 14043 bp, 9 predicted proteins | sample MGYA00511344_ERZ772805 | MGnify/ENA primary metagenome ERZ772805 (study PRJEB29015, sample SAMEA2737730) | human gut metagenome | biome: human gut; feature: human-associated habitat; material: faeces | place: China | collected 2012 ...
CCGCATAAACACTGGCTTTTTTAAGCAACTCGATTTATTCAAACTCAATCGTTCCCGGTGGCTTACTAGTCAGGTCATAGAATACCCTATTAACCCCACGCACCTCGTTTATAATTCTACTCATAACCGTCTGGAGCACTTCAAATGGTATCTGGGCACTTTCGGCTGTCATAAAGTCAATTGTATTGACTGCACGAAGTGCAACTGCGTAGTCATAAGTTCTTTCATCACCCATAACACCAACTGAACGCATATTAGTGAGGGCTGCAAAATACTGGTTTGGCATCCAGGATGGTGCCTTGCCATTTTCTTTCTTGTAGGCTTCTACTGCCTTGTCTACTTCTTCACGGTAGATGTAATCGGAATCCTGTACGATACGAACCTTGTCGCCTGTTACTTCGCCGATAATTCTTATTCCAAGTCCTGGACCTGGAAATGGCTGACGGAACACAAGATGTTCTGGTATGCCAAGTTCAAGACCAGCCTTACGTACTTCATCCTTGAATAAGTCACGGAGTGGCTCAATAATCTCCTTGAAATCAACGAAATCTGGAAGACCACCTACATTGTGATGTGATTTGATTACCGCTGATTCACCGCCAAGTCCACTCTCTACAACGTCTGGATATATAGTTCCCTGTGCAAGGAAGTCAACTGCACCAATCTTCTTGGCTTCTTCCTCAAACACACGAATGAACTCTTCACCGATTATCTTTCTCTTAGCTTCTGGTTCAGTAACACCTGCAAGCTTAGAGTAATATCTTTCCTGTGCATTTACCCTTATAAAGTTAAGGTCAAACTGTCCTTCTGGACCGAATACGCTTTCAACCTCATCGCCCTCGTTCTTACGAAGAAGGCCATGGTCTACGAATACGCATGTAAGCTGCTTTCCGATAGCTCTTGAAAGAAGACCTGCTGCCACTGATGAATCAACTCCACCAGAAAGTGCCAGTAATACTTTACCATCGCCAACCTTTTCACGTATTTCCTTAATAGTATTCTCTACAAATGCATCCATTTTCCAGGTTCCAGCACATCCGCATACTCCACGCACAAAGTTGTGAAGCATCTTAGTACCTTCCTGTGTATGAAGAACTTCTGGATGGAACTGGATTGCATAGAGGTTCTTTTCTGAACACTCTGCTGCTGCCACTGGACAGTCTGCTGTATGTGCAATTATCTTAAATCCTGGAGCAACCTGTGAAATGTAGTCAAAATGGCTCATCCACACGATAGTCTTTTCTGAAACATCTCCAAATAAAGCACTGCTCTTATCAACAAATGTCTCTGTCTTTCCATACTCTCTTACTGGAGCTTTCTCAACCTTGCCGCCAAGAACGTGCTGCATAAGCTGAGCACCATAACATAATCCAAGCACTGGAACACCAAGTTCAAAAAGCTCTTTAGTACAAGTAGGTGAACCTTCTTCATAGCAGCTATTCGGACCACCTGTAAGGATAATTCCTTTAGGGTTCATCGCCTTAATCTGCTCAAGAGGTGTTTTGTAAGAATATATCTCACAATATACGTTACATTCACGGACACGACGTGCAACTAACTGGTTGTACTGTCCGCCAAAGTCAATAACTATAACCTTTTCCTGATTCATATTGTCCCTTTCCTAATCATAAGTTTGCGTTGAAGATATATTTTATATGCATTTCTATACTTTAATCAGCCAATCATAAAAAATATCCTGACACAATGTGCATATAATGATGTCGGGGGCAAAAGTCCCCGACTTTGATACCTACATAAATTAGATATTTTACATAACAATTTTTTATATCAATTTACAGCTTTTATTGTTTTATATTTCTTTCCATTGCTTTTAAAGTATATATCAGTATATATAACACATCTACAACTCATATATATATTTATTATAGTAAACAAGCGGTATAATGACAAGCCTATTCTTCAATCTTTATTACAATCTATTCTTCAGTCTTTATTACAATCCCATACAACACAATCTCCTGTTATTAATCTGTTGTATGCTAATGCCGCTTAAATTTCAGATTTATACAGCTTTATATTTTCTTAAGAAACTCATCCACATATTTCCTCATATTATCAAATTCTGCATTGACCTCTGGTACATCTGACTTAAAATCAAGAAGCTTATATACATAACCTTGTTCCTTGGCCTGTCTATAACTTTCTTTATACACAAGTTCAAAAAGCAGTGATATATGCCCTACTATATGGTCAACAGCACTCTTTCTCACACTTTTAAGCACTGTTTCCCTTTTATAAAAGCTTTCTAGTACTTCTTTGGATATAACTCCGCTTTTAAGCTCCTCTGTTGTTACATCATATATAATTTCCATAGGAATATCTGCATTCACCTTAAATATATCAACCTTATCCGCATCACGCAGTATATCACAAAACATACGCTGTCTTTCTGTGAGGTCTTCTTTTACACGATACTTATTATGCTGTCTTATCGCCAGTTCAAGAAGTCCTGTATCTTTTTTGTGGTACTCATTATTTTTTATTATCTGCTCATCATCGACAGTCGTTGCATCATTATTAACTAAGAATTCTTTAATTTTCCGTTCTCCCTGACAATAATCAGACTGATTATCCGATTGTGCAAGCTCATATTCTTCATAATATCCTTCTGCAAACTTCCTTATAAGACCTTCCTTAAACAGCAGATCTGCCCCGAATTCTGCATGGTCTACTGACTGGGCATCATTAAATGTACCGAAACGCCTTATCTGCTCAAATCTTCCTATATCGTGTAACATTCCAAGAAGCCATGCAATATCTACATCCGGTTCACTTAAGCCTAATGATTCTGCAATTCTTTGACACAGTCCTGCTACTCTGTAGGTATGCTCTATCTTAAGCTTTATCTTTTCATCTGATGGGTCGTAATTTCTTACATACTCTGCAAATGCATTGATAACATTTTTCCTGTTAATAACTGGTTTGTTAATACTTTCCACAACATCAATAAGTCCATTAAGGTCAGCACATACCATATATGTAAGTTTCCTGATATCATCATCTATTGCTATTGTATCAGGAATATGAACAACTCTCATATCTGCCGCATATCCAGCCTTAATGCCATTAATGCTGTCCTCAACTACTACTGCCTCTGACGGATTTACGCCTATTGCCTTAGCAGCACGAAGAAATATATCCGGTTCTGGCTTTCCACGTTCGACTTCATCTCCATATACAACCGCATCAAGATAATCCCACACTCCTATTTCATGAAGTGTTTTCTCAGCACTTTCACGCCTTGTTGATGTAGCAACTGCACACTTTAGTCCATTATTTCTTATATATTCAAATATGTCCTTTACGCCCTTTTTAACAGGAATACCTTCTGTTTCCCTTATCTTGTATACATGCTGTGTTCTAAGCTCCTTCGCTTCCCAATAATCTATCACACCCTTGTAATAATCATCAAAGAACTTGCAGCAAAGCTCTGCCGGGGCCCCCTTAAAGCTGTCTATAAGCCATATGGGCATATCCACTCCAAGCTGCCCTGCCGCCCATAGCCAGCCCTCATTAGACTGTCTTTCTGAATCTATAAGAACGCCATCCATATCAAATATAATGCCTGATACCATTTTTCTTCTCCTAGCAATCAAATGTCGTATTTTTACACTTTATATTATTTAAAGTAACTATAAAAGATATGTTTTTATAATTTATAACGCTGACCAGCACCTGCAATTTTCAAATTTGCCAATTTAGAGACTTTAAACATCTTCTATCATTGAACTTTCATCCACAATGCCGTCATCTGCACCATCCTTATAAATACTTCTTAACATACTGTCCCGTATAAGACTTCTTAACCTTGGCAACCTCTTCTGGTGTACCCTTTGCAATAACTGTACCTCCTCTGTCGCCGCCTTCTGGTCCCATATCTATAATATAATCGGCTGTTTTGATAACATCAAGATTATGCTCAATAACAACAACAGTGTTACCGCCCTCTGCAAGCTTATGAAGTATATCAACAAGCTTGTGGACATCAGCAAAATGAAGTCCTGTTGTAGGTTCATCAAGAATATATATAGTCTTTCCTGTACTTCTTTTAGAAAGCTCTGTAGCAAGCTTTATTCTCTGTGCTTCACCACCCGAAAGCTCTGTAGATGGCTGTCCTAACTTAATGTATGAAAGTCCAACGTCATTAAGAGTTTCTATTTTTCTTCTGACTGATGGCACATTTTCAAAGAAATCAACTGCATCCTCAACTGTCATATCAAGCACATCATATATGCTCTTTCCCTTATACTTAACTTCAAGTGTTTCTCTGTTATAACGCTTTCCATCACACACTTCACAAGGAACATATACATCAGGCAGGAAATGCATTTCTATCTTGATAATACCATCTCCAGAACAAGCCTCACAACGTCCTCCCTTTACATTAAAGCTGAAACGTCCTTTGTTATAACCTCTTTCCTTAGCATCTGTTGTTGAAGCAAAAAGATCCCTTATCATATCAAATACGCCTGTATATGTCGCAGGATTAGAACGTGGAGTTCTTCCTATTGGCGACTGGTCAATATCTATAACCTTATCAAGCTGCTCGATTCCTGTAATATCATCATGGTCACCAGCGATACATCTTGCACGGTTTAAAGACTTAGCAAGGTGCTTATACAGAATTTCATTCACTAGGGAACTCTTTCCTGAACCCGATACACCTGTTACACATGTAAATACTCCGAGTGGTATATCAACATCAATATTTTTAAGATTATTCTCCCTTGCACCCTTAACAGTTATCCAGCCTGTCGGCTTTCTTCGCTTCGCCGGCACTGGAATCCTGATTCTTCCACTAAGATATGCACCTGTAAGTGAATCCTTGCATGCCATAATATCAGCTGCTGTTCCTGTCGCAACAACTTCTCCTCCATTACGTCCGGCACCCGGTCCTATATCAACAATATAATCTGCGGCACGCATAGTATCTTCATCGTGTTCAACCACAATAACTGAGTTACCAAGATCACGCAAATGTATAAGTGTCCCAAGCAGCTTGTCGTTATCTCTCTGATGAAGTCCGATACTTGGCTCATCAAGTATATAAGCCACACCAACAAGTCCTGAACCTATCTGTGTCGCAAGTCTTATTCTCTGTGCCTCTCCTCCTGAAAGCGTACCTGTAGCTCTTGATAATGAAAGATAATCAAGTCCTACATCCATAAGAAACTGTATTCTTGCCTTAATCTCCTTAAGTATATCTGCACCAATAAACTTCTGTCTGTCTGTAAGCTCAAGCTCATCTAAGAACTTCTTTAACTTAACAATAGACATATCCGTAATCTGATATATATTCTTATCTGCTATCGTAACAGCAAGAGATGATGGCTTTAATCTCTGTCCGTGGCAGGACTTACAAGGTCTTATGCGCATGAATTCCTCATACTGCTGCTTTGCACTGTCTGAGTAAGTTTCCCTGTATCTTTTCTCCATATTATGGATAAGGCCTTCAAATGCTATATCGTATTCTCCAACACCTCTCTGGCCCTTGTAATGCACTTTAACACTTCTGCCCTTAGTACCATTTATAATCATATCCTTAATATCATCTGGATAATCCTTAAATGGTGTTGATAAACTGAAGTTATATTCCTTTGCAAGTGCACTCATAATTGCCCTTGAAAAGCTGCCCTCATCCTTTACAGACTGCCATCCCATACCAACTATAGCTCCCTCATCGATGCTTAATGAATCATCTGGTATAAGAAGCTCTGCATCAAAATTCATTGTATAACCAAGTCCGTAACAATCTGGACACGCACCAAATGGATTGTTGAACGAAAAGCTTCTTGGCTCTATCTCATCTATGCTTATGCCACAATCCGGACACGAAAAGCTCTGTGAAAAGTTAATTGGCTCACCATCTATAACGTCAACTGTCATAAGTCCCTCTGCAAGCTTAAGTGCTGTTTCTATTGAGTCTGTAAGTCTTTTGTTAATTCCATCTTTAACTACAAGACGGTCAACAACAATTTCTATATTATGCTTCTTGTTCTTATCAAGATTTATCTCATCTGTAAGCTCATACATATTGCCATCAGCAATAACTCTTACATAACCACTCTTTTTAGCCTGTTCAAAAAGCTTCTTATGTTCACCTTTTCTTCCTCTTACAACTGGAGCTAATATCTGTATCTTTGTTCTTTCTGGAAGCTCCATAATAGTATCAACCATCTGGTCTACAGTCTGCTTGTTGATTACTTTGCCACACTTTGGACAATGTGGTGTACCTATTCTTGCATATAATAATCTGAAATAATCATATATCTCTGTAACAGTTCCAACTGTTGAACGTGGATTTCTGTTAGTTGACTTCTGGTCTATGGAAATAGCTGGTGAAAGTCCTTCTATGCTCTCTACCGCCGGCTTTTCCATCTGTCCTAAGAATTGCCTTGCATATGAAGATAATGACTCCATATATCTTCTCTGGCCTTCTGCATATATAGTATCAAAGGCAAGACTTGACTTACCAGAACCAGACAGACCTGTAAGTACTACAAGACTGTCCCTTGGTATATCTACATCAATATTTTTAAGATTATGCTCACTTGCACCTCTTATTCTTATATAATTCCTGTAATCGCCTTTTTCCATTTTTTTCTCCGTTATTTCTTCTTTCTTAATCCTTAACCGCCTCAATTAAAAAGACTTTTTCTGTAAGCAGCAAATGCTTTTATACATTTGACACCTACATCATATAATACCATAATGATAATATCTGCCTGCCATTACTGACTGCATAACATTGCTTTTGAACTCGTAGCTTAATCTGGCTTAATTGATATCAAGCTATAAATGAGCAAATTTAAAATATTGTACAATTATGTTCCTGTTATGAAGATATATTTTACCTAATCTATTGAAATGTATGTCAACCACAAACAAAAACGATTATTTAAAAAACTGTAAAATATATCCTCTTATCACTTGCCTGACTTCTTATCCTCATAAATATACTTATTAATCTCGATCATCTTATCACGAAGCATAGCCGCCTGTTCAAAGTCAAGCTCTGCTGCAGCCTTACGCATATTTTTCTCAATCTGCTTCTTAACCTTTTCAAGATCTTTAATGCTCATAGATTCATAATCTACATCAAGCCTTCCATTTGAATTATCTGCTTCTGCTGCCTTAGATATACTTATAAGATCTCTTACTGCCTTCTTTATAGTCTGAGGGGTTATTCCGTGTACCTCATTGTACTCCTGCTGTATCTTTCTACGTCTTTCTGTCTCAGATATAGCCTTTTCCATAGACTCTGTTATAGTATCTGCATACATAATAACGTGTCCCTCTGCATTTCTTGCTGCTCGTCCTATCGTCTGAATAAGTGAAGTCTCTGTTCTTAAGAAGCCCTCTTTATCAGCATCAAGAATAGCCACAAGACTTATCTCTGGAATATCAAGTCCCTCTCTAAGCAGATTGATACCAACAAGCACATCGAATCCGTCAAGTCGCATATCCCTTATAATCTTCTGTCGCTCTAGTGTATCAATATCAGCATGAAGATACTTGACTCTTATGCCGACTTCCTTAAGATAATCTGTGAGATCCTCTGCCATACGCTTGGTAAGTGTAGTTACAAGTATCTTGTTCTTTTTCTCAACTTCCTTATTAATCTCACTTATAAGATCATCTATCTGACCCTCTATTGGTCTAACTGTTATCTCTGGATCAAGAAGTCCTGTAGGCCTTATAATCTGCTCTGCCCTCATAAGTTCATGTTCTTCCTCATACCTGCTAGGCGTAGCAGATACGAAAAGCATCTGTGATATCTTGCTCTCAAACTCCTGAAAATTAAGCGGTCTGTTATCCTTCGCTGAAGGAAGCCTGAAGCCATAGTCTACAAGTGTCGTCTTTCTTGCCTGATCGCCTGCATACATTCCCCTTATCTGTGGAATAGTAATATGTGACTCATCGACAATAATCATAAAATCATCTGGAAAATAGTCCATAAGCGTATATGGTGGACACCCTGCCGGAAGCCCTGCTAAATGTCTTGAATAATTCTCAATACCTGAACAGAAGCCTGTTTCCTGCATCATCTCTATATCAAAGTTCGTTCGTTCTTCTATTCTCTGTGCCTCAAGAAGCTTATCCTCACTCTTAAAATACTCTATTCTCTCTGCAAGCTCTTTCTTTATATTCTCAATCGCCTTTTCCATCTTCTCTTTTTCAACAACATAATGTGAATTAGGAAATATAGCAACATGGTCAAGGTTACATTTAACCGCACCGGTAAGAGAATCAATCTCGCTTATCCTGTCTATCTCATCACCAAAAAACTCTACTCTCACAGCATCTCCACTGGAAGCTGACGGATATATCTCTACAACATCTCCCCTTACCCTGAATGTTCCTCGCTTAAAATCCTGGTCATTGCGCATATACTGTATATCTATAAGCTTTCTTATCATCTCATCTCTGTCTTTTTCCATACCTGGACGAAGTGAGATAACCATATTCTTATAATCAATAGGTGCACCTAATCCATATATACATGAAACTGAAGCAACTATGATTACATCATTTCTTTCAGACAGTGCCGCTGTTGCTGAATGTCTTAACTTATCTATCTCGTCATTAATCGAAGAATCCTTGGCTATATAAGTATCGCTCTGTGGCACATAAGCCTCCGGCTGATAATAATCATAATAAGAAACAAAATACTCTACTGCATTCTCAGGAAAGAACTCTTTCATCTCAGAGTACAGCTGTGCTGCTAATGTTTTATTATGACTGATTATAAGAGTAGGCTTCTGTACATGCTGGATAATGTTTGCCATAGTAAATGTCTTACCAGAGCCTGTAACTCCAACTAAAGTTTCAAACTGATTACCTTCATTAAATCCTTCTACAAGTTCCTCTATAGCCTGGGGCTGGTCGCCTGTTGGCTCATATGGGGCATGTAACTTAAACTCCATAATGCCATCTCCTTCCTGAAATAAGATTCCCACAAAACATTTCTAAAAAAAGACAAAGTCAATATTTCATAGTATGCACTTACATGCTTAATTCTACTACAAAAAATAGACTTTGTCTATCTAATACAGAACATCTGTTCCTATTTTATTAGTGGATAATCCATTAACATTCCTTTTATAAACAGAACATTTATCTGCACCTGTTATTATATTTCGTTTTCATTCAGTATCATGCAAGACCTGAATACTACTAACAATACTAATAATACTAATAATGCTAATAACAATATTAATAATACTAATAATATTAATACTAATAACAATATTAATAATAATAACAATATTAATAATAATACAGCTTAATTCATAACTGCCTTCAGGCTGTCTATGGCTGCGTTAAACTGTGTATCCTCATCAGCATTCTTATCAAATTCCACAACAACATCCGGGGTAACACCATTTCCATGTATATCCTGTCCCTTAGGTGTAAAATACTTGGCTATTGTAAACTTAATTGCACTTCCATCGGTAAGCGGCTTTAATGTCTGTACAATACCCTTTCCATATGTCTGTGTTCCAACTATGATACCTTTTTCGTAATCCTGTATAGCACCTGCAAATATTTCTGAAGCACTCGCACTATTTCCATTGACAAGTACTGCAAGTGGAATATCCAGTTCTTCATTATCACTATCGCTGTATTCTTTTCTATTTCCTGCCTTATCTTCTGTATACACAATAAGACCATTTGGAAGTATATATTTAAGCATAGTAACTACAGTTGTAAGCAAGCCTCCTGGATTATTTCTTATATCTATAACTATCCCTTTAGCTCCCTGCGCCTTAAGGTCTTCAATAGCTGCCTTAAACTGTTTTGCCGTAACACTTTCAAACTGTGAAATTGCTATATATCCTATGGAATCATCTGTCATTGCATAGTTTACAGTCTGGACTTCAACTTCGTCCCTTACCACTGTGTAATCACAAGTAACCCCTTCTCTTACAATACCAAGTCTGACTGTTGTACCTTTCTCACCTTTGACAAGTGCAACTGCAGAGGACAGATCCATATCAGTAACATCTGTATCATCTACTTTGACTATCCTGTCTCCAGTTCTTAATCCAGCCTTATATCCTGCACCATTATCATATACATCTACAAGCAGGATTCCGCCTTCTTCACTTAACTGACAGACAGCTCCTATTCCGTAAAATGTACCATTTGTAGTTTCCTTAAGTTTATTATACTCATCAGCTGTATAATAAACAGTATATTTATCTCCATAAGAACTAAGATAAGCTTTATATATGTTATTCTTGGCCTTTTCCTCATCAACTTCGTCAAAATAGAAAGAATCCAGGACAGAATCTATAGCATTCAGCTTAGCCTCAACCTCACTTCCTATTCCACTTCCATCTGTAACTGCATCTGACTGGATATATACATCACCATTAACACCTATATGAATATATCCCTTCTGTATACACACACCAGCCACACTTACAACAATTATAACCATTACAAGAAATGCAGCTACTATACCAAGCAGCAATCCATTCTTAAAATAATGAGACTTTTCTCTTTTTTTCTCATACTTTGCTGCTTGTTCAAATATGTTATCTTCATTTCCTGCTATCTGTTCTTTTGTATGGATTGATATATCATCTTCCTTATTATCCATAACAACCTCCATTATCATATAAATGATGTCGGGGGCAAAAGCCCACGACTTTGATACCTACGAATTGCTCCGTGCTACGCACTCCCACAATTCTCCCCAATATTCGCATATCGTGGGATTATCATCCCACTTTTATGCTCATATCGGGGCGGGTCCCAAGGTCTTTCACCCACCTATGAGCAAGCTCATGTGGGTTTAGACCTTTTGACCCTGGTATCATATAAATACTGAAACAAGTATCAAATATCATCATAAAAATAATTTCATATCATAATATTGACATCTTATGATGTAAGTGTCGAAATGAATTTTAACACTCACATCGTTTTATTATACTACAAAAACATTTTCAGATATATTAATATTTATAATAATATGTGAAATTTTTATGATAATTTACTGTTTATATGCCATACACACTATAACTATCCCACTCTCCCTGCTTTTGTTTTTACTTTATTCTTATACATGGACTCATCGGCTCTCTTTACTACTTCCAGCACATCTCTTCCGTAACCCTTCGCCATTCCTACTGCACTCGTAATCTTTAAGTTACTTCCTGCATTGGCCTTTTCAATCATGTCTGCTGCCGATATTGATATTTCTTTTCCTTCATACTCACCAGGATTATCTATTATCATAACGAATTCATCCCCACCAATTCTATATACACGCCTTCTGTCATCTGAAAATGAATAAAGCACGGATTATAATCTTTCAATCGCTTTATCTCCATATTCATGACCATATGTATCATTAATCATCTTAAGATTATTCATATCCCAGAAAATAACTCTTATATTATCTATATAAGGATAATATGTCAAAACCATTTCCTCATACTTATTCTTGTTAAATACCTTTGTTCTTGAATCTGTCTCCTTCATATATGTAAGCTGGGCTATCCTTGCGGCATCCTCACTTCCACCAACAACTATATCCTGAAGTATAAATGTAATAGCCAAAAGAATCATGCATCTTGGTATCACACCAAAAACAATAATAACAAACAGTGGATTCGAATTAAATACATATCCGGTTCCACTTTCTAATACATTAATATACCAGTCTCTTTTATGACTTCCCTCAAACAATATATTAAGATCACAGATTCCATAATAAAATCCCAGTGTCATACTTAAAAACACAGAAACTGAATTAATAAGTGATGTAAACCACAATATCTTTTTCTGTCTGTAATGAGCAGCGAATAATAATGGAATGACATACAAAAGTACTGCATGATATGACAAAAGAGCACACATTACCCCTGTTGCAGTACATATTAACGTCAGACCTATATATTTATAACATTCTGTTGATGTATCTTCTTTCATAATCATGAACACAATAGGAATCAATAATATTATAGAAATAATAACTGCAACCGTTATCGTTCTTCTGTCTATTTCAAATATTCCTATTGCGTTCAATGCCCATACTACAAGCTCTAAGGCTATTAACATAACAACACCATTTAATGTATATTTATTAGACTTCTCTTCCTGATATTTAAGTTCTTTATCATACTGTTTCTTAAAATCACTCATTCTTTCTCCCCCGAAATATCTCCTCTGATTCCATAAACGTATTTTTTATTTTATCACTATTTCATATAAACTGCCAGTAAAAATTCTATACATTTTTTATATTTATTTTTTTGCACATTTCACAAAAAAGAGTCAAAAAACTCCTATTTTTAATATATTTATGTAAATATCTATTATTTATTTTCATCCAGCTGTCTTACATATATATCCATATCATCAATATCCTTTGCATACAGCTTAAACTTCATTTTATTTATAAAATTAATTGATGGAATATTATCTTTATGTATACACGCATATAATCTATCAATGCAAAGAGATTCTCTTGCATATTCAACAATCTTACTGCACACCTCATATGCTATTCTACGCCTCTGGTATTTTCTCCCGACAAGATATCCCAGTTCCTGACAGTTTACACCATCTATGCTCCTGTTTTCTATCCCCATTCGTCCAACAAGTTCCCCTGTTTTTTTATCAAATACAAGCCACATACCATAATCAAAGAAACCATACATATTAGAAATGTATGCTGATAAAAACTCTTTCTCACGCTCTGCTTCATACAATGGCTCTATAAAAGAACAATCTGACAATGTATCATATAATCTGTATAGTTCCTCAAGATCATTTTCACATTCTTCCCTGACTATATAATTATCAGTCTCTAAGATATAGGCTGGCGTATGTGTTTTTCTGGCATATATATGTTCACAATACATATCAGTTATATCTTCATAATCATATACAACATACGCTGCACTTCCTCTATATTCTTTTCCAACCCCCACATCTTCACATATTTCTTTTCCAATTGTTATGCTATGTTTTAATCCATCACTTATAATTATATCTTTATCATGCTGATATCCATCCAGACTGTTAAATATAGTTTTATGCTTTTTTAACATGCCTGCGTTTATTGTACTTTTTATATCTTCATAATCGCTTCTTTTATCTGAAATTATCACATATACATTTTGAAGTCCTGATTCGTATTTCACACTTATCCAATCCTTATTCCTTATAACTTTTATATCTGCCTTTATTCTTTATATTTTTACATCAGCCATTCACTTTAATAATATACATATCCTCTTATACTTTATCAATGTATATTTTCATATATAATTTTACTATCCGCAATGCATTTTATTAATATATATTTCATATAATTATAAAACAAACTTGCATTTTCATTCATTTTATGAATATACATTTTCATTGACTTTTATCTTCACCACCCTTAATATATACAGTAACGTATTTATAAGGAGGTTTATTATGGCAGATCAGAATCCTATTGTAACATTTACAATGGAAAATGGCGACACTATGAAAGCTGAGCTTTATCCAGAAGTTGCGCCTAATACAGTTAATAACTTTATAAGTCTTGTTAAAAAAGGCTTCTATGATGGACTTATATTCCACAGAATCATCTCAGGCTTCATGATTCAGGGTGGAGATCCAGACGGTACCGGCATGGGTGGTCCTGGCTACTCTATCAAGGGAGAATTCAGCTATAATGGTGTTGATAATAATCTTAAGCACTCAAGAGGTGTTCTTTCTATGGCACGTGCCCAGCATCCTGATTCAGCTGGCTCACAGTTCTTTATCATGCATGCAAATGCTCCTCACCTTGATGGACAGTATGCTGCATTCGGCAAACTTATTGAAGGTGAAGACGTTTTAGATAGTATTGCTTCTGTAGATACAGACTGGAACGACAGACCAAGAAAGCCACAGGTCATGAAAACAGTAACTGTTGAGACCTTTGGGGTTGATTACGACGAACCAGAGACACTTTAATTATTGTTTAGCACACATTATTAATATACGGACGACAGCATATATGAGGAAAGC
>ERZ772805.2027-NODE-2027-length-14015-cov-6.883954_pt1 | contig 14015 bp, 10 predicted proteins | sample MGYA00511344_ERZ772805 | MGnify/ENA primary metagenome ERZ772805 (study PRJEB29015, sample SAMEA2737730) | human gut metagenome | biome: human gut; feature: human-associated habitat; material: faeces | place: China | collected 2012 ...
AAAATCCCATCGGCGAAGCCGATTTGGAATGGATTTTTGCTCGTAACTGTGAGGGACTGAACAGTTACGAAGAAAGATGTGCAGGAAACCGGCTGTCTCAGAGCGCCGGATCACTGCAGAAGTAAAAAAGAAGAGAGGAACATGAATGGTTCATTATTCCCAGGATAAAATCAGAAATTTCTGTATCATTGCCCACATCGATCACGGTAAATCCACGCTGGCGGACCGCATTATCGAGAAGACCGGTCTTTTAACAAGCCGTGAGATGCAGGCACAGGTTCTCGACAATATGGAGCTCGAGCGCGAGCGCGGCATCACGATCAAATCCCAGGCAGTCCGTACTGTCTATAAGGCGAAGGACGGCGAAGAGTATATCTTCAACCTGATCGATACCCCAGGTCATGTGGACTTTAACTATGAGGTATCCCGAAGCCTTGCGGCCTGCGACGGCGCGATTCTTGTCGTTGACGCGGCCCAGGGAATCGAGGCGCAGACACTTGCGAACGTCTACCTTGCCCTTGACCATGACCTCGACGTTGTCCCGGTCATCAATAAGATCGACCTTCCGAGCGCCGATCCGGACCGTGTGGCGGAGGAGATCGAGGACGTGATCGGACTTGAGGCTCACGATGCGCCGAGGATCTCCGCAAAGATGGGCTTAAATATCGAAGATGTTTTAGAGGCGATCGTCCACAAGATCCCAGCTCCGAAGGGAGATCCGGAGGCACCTCTCCAGGCCCTGATCTTCGACTCCCTCTACGATTCTTACCGCGGCGTTATCGTGTTCTGCCGTGTGAAAGAAGGAACCGTTAAGAAAGGAACCCCGATCCAGATGATGGCGACGGGCGCTTCCTACGATGTCGTGGAGGTCGGATACTTTGGCGCAGGCCAGTTTATCCCGTGCGATGAGCTCCGCGCCGGTATGGTAGGTTATATTACCGCCAGCATCAAGAACGTAAAAGATACCCGTGTCGGCGATACGGTGACGAACCGCTTAAATCCATGTGCAGCACCGCTTCCGGGATATAAGAAAGTCACTCCGATGGTCTACTGCGGTCTCTATCCGGCGGATGGAGCGAAATATCCGGAGCTTCGTGACGCCCTGGAAAAATTACAGTTAAATGACGCGTCCCTGTTCTTTGAGCCGGAGACATCCATCGCTCTCGGATTCGGATTCCGCTGCGGATTCCTTGGACTTTTACACTTGGAGATCATCCAGGAGCGCTTAGAGCGCGAGTACAACCTCGACCTTGTCACAACGGCTCCGGGCGTTGTATACCGGATCCACAAGACGAACGGAGAGGTGATCGACCTCACGAACCCGTCCAACATGCCGGATCCGTCCGAGATCGACTATATGGAAGAGCCGATCGTCTCCGCAGAGATCATGGTTACGACCGAATTTGTCGGCGCGATCATGCAGCTGTGTCAGGAGCGCCGCGGCGTTTACCTCGGAATGGAATATATGGAAGAGACGCGTGCACTCTTAAAGTATGAGCTTCCGTTAAACGAGATCATCTACGATTTCTTCGATGCGCTGAAATCCAGATCCCGCGGTTACGCGTCCTTCGACTACGAGTTGAAGGGATACGAGAAGTCTGAGCTTGTCAAACTCGATATCCTGATCAACAAAGAGGCGGTCGATGCCCTTTCCTTCATCGTCTTCGAAGGTTCCGCCTACGAGCGAGGAAGAAAGATGTGCGAGAAGTTAAAGGATGAGATCCCGAAACACTTATTTGAGATCCCGATCCAGGCGGCCGTCGGCGGAAAGATCATCGCGCGTGAGACCGTCAGAGCGATGAGAAAGGATGTCCTCGCGAAGTGCTACGGCGGCGATATTTCCCGAAAGAAGAAACTTCTCGAGAAGCAGAAGGAAGGAAAGAAGCGTATGCGCCAGGTCGGAAATGTGGAGATCCCGCAGAAGGCGTTCATGAGCGTCCTGAAGCTGGATGAGGAGTAGACGGCAGAGGGAAGAACAGCGATTTTAAAAATCAGAGATCGATTGGCAGGATAGATTCTGCCGGATTCTGGAAAAAGCTGGAAAAATACAATCTGACAGACAAAAGGATATAGTCCAGAATACTCCCTGTCTGCGCCGCAGCAGGGGAAAAACGCAAAAGTCCATTTCCGGTATAAGAAATGGACTTTTCCTGTATCCGGACCGGAGATCGAATTCCTGACTGCAGGGCCTGTCACCAGCGGTTCTTTTCAAATCTATGGAAACGGACCGATTTTGCCGTTACTTATCTCCTGAAAGGAGAACGGTTTCCCTGACGGAGACAGACCCTGAAAAAACAGAGTGAGGTACACAATGAAACTTACAACTCTTTGTTATATCGAAAAAGATGAAAAATATCTGATGATCCACCGGATCAAAAAGAAACATGACGTCAATAAGGACAAATGGATCGGCATCGGCGGAAAGTTTGAACGCGGGGAGAGTCCGGAGGACTGTATCCTCAGGGAGACGAAGGAGGAGACCGGTCTGACGCTCACAGACTACCGGCTCCGGGGCGTCCTGACTTTTGTATACAACGATGACGATGAGGAGATGGAGTACATTTTCCTCTACACGGCGGACGGCTTTGCGGGGGAGCTCGCGGAATGCAATGAGGGAACGCTGGAGTGGGTTCCGAAAACGCAGATCGACCGCCTGAACCTGTGGGAGGGCGACCGGATCTTCCATTATCTTCTCGATGAAGATGCGCCGTTTTTCTCCTTAAAACTCCGCTATCAGGATGATCTTTTAAAGGAGGCGGTCCTCGATGGAAAGCCGTTGGAGCTTCTCGATCTGCTCCGTGAAGACGGGGAACCGTCCGGTCAGGTGCGCTGGCGGACTCTGGTCCATCTTCACGGAGACTGGCACCGGACGAGCCATGTCTGGGTCGTGAGAAAACGCGCAGACGGAGGACATGACCTGCTTTTACAGAAGCGGAGCGGGGAAAAGGATTCCTTCGCAGGCTGTTATGACATCTCCAGCGCCGGACATATCCCGGCGGGACAGGACTACCTGGAATCGGCGCTGAGAGAGCTGAAGGAAGAGCTTGGGATCACAGCGAAACCGGAAGAGCTGCGGCTTGTGGGAGTCCACGACGGGCGCTATGAGGGCGAATTTGGCGGACAGATCTTTAAAAACCATGAAAAGAGCCATGTCTTCGTCTATGAGAAACCGGTGGAGATCGAAGACCTGAAACTTCAGAAGGAAGAAGTGGAGTCCGTAAAGTGGATGAAGATCGAAGATGTCCTTGCGGCGGTAAAAGCGCATGATCCGGGATACTGTCTGTTTGAGGATGAGATCGAAATGCTCTGCGGGGTGCTCAAATGAGCGGGGGCATGGAATTATATCTGCACATGCCGTTCTGTGTGAGAAAGTGTGCCTACTGCGATTTCCTGTCATTCCCGTCAGGAGCTGAGACGCAGAGAATGTATGCAAAGCGGCTGATGAAAGACATCGACGTCATGGGAAAACGATACGGGGAGATCCCAGTCGAGACGATATTTATCGGGGGCGGAACCCCGTCGGTGCCGGATTCTGCGCTGATCGTGGAGATCATGGAACATGTCAGACATGCGTTTCATGTCGCGGATGGCGCGGAGATCTCCATGGAGGCGAATCCCGGGACGGTGACGCGGGAGAAACTTACGGATTACCGGAAAGCTGGGATCAACCGGCTGAGCTTCGGTCTCCAGTCGGCGAATGACCGGGAGTTAAAACTTCTGGGGCGGATCCACACCTGGGCGGAATTTCTGGAGAGCTTTACGCTGGCCCGCGAGTGCGGGTTTGCGAACCTGAATATCGATCTCATGTCGGCGCTTCCGGGACAGACCTGTGAGTCATGGAAGGAGACGCTCTCGCGGGTCACGGATCTTGATCCGGAACATATCTCCGCATACAGCCTGATCATCGAGGAAGGAACGCCGTTCGGTGAACGATATGGGAGCGAAGAGGGGCGGAAACTTCTTCCGGATGAGGACTCCGAGCGGGAGATGTACCATGAGACGAAGCGGTTTTTAAAGGACTGCGGATACGAACGGTATGAGATTTCCAATTATGCGAAGCCGGGGCGGGAGTGCCGCCACAACATCGGCTACTGGACCGGAGTTCCGTACCTGGGACTCGGACTCGGGGCGTCCTCCTATCTGGACGGCTGCAGGTTCACCGTGAACCCGGATATGAAGCAGTATCTCGAAGAAAAGCCGGGAATGTTTGCAGATATCGAAAAGCTGACGAAGAAGGATATGGAAGAGGAATTCTTCTATGTAGGGCTCCGGATGACGGCCGGGGTGTCGCTTTCAGAATTTGAAAGACGATTCGGGATCTCCGCAAAGGAAGTCTACCCGGGGCTGATGGAAACATTCGTGAAAGAAAAGGCCGCGCGTTTTGAAGGCGACCGCTTTGTACTGACTGATTACGGGCTCGATGTGAGCAACTATATCATGGCGCTGTTTCTGCAGGACTGAAGTTCCTGCGGAGGCTGCGTTTTTTAGATTCATGGGAAATTTTGACTTTATGAGTATAAAGTAATACAGAAATATATAGGCAAAGTAAAAGTATGGTAAAAATGTATAAAAAGATATCAAAAACGGCGAAAATGTGCTATAATTTATACAATCCTTGAGAATGCGATATTATACATTCTGCACGGAGAATACCGATCCAGAAATACAGGGGGATATTTTTATGGCTAAGGAAATGATCGCAATGCTCCTTGCCGGCGGACAGGGCTCCAGACTCTATGCGCTGACACAGAAGCTTGCAAAACCGGCAGTTCCTTTCGGCGGAAAGTATCGGATCATCGACTTCCCGCTCTCGAACTGTGTAAATTCAGGAATCGATACCGTTGGAATTCTGACCCAGTACCAGCCGATGGTATTGAATGAGTATATCGGAAACGGTCAGCCGTGGGATCTTGACCGTCTCTACGGGGGAGTCCATGTACTGCCGCCGTACCAGAAAGCGTCCGGCTCCGACTGGTATAAGGGAACCGCAAACGCGATCTATCAGAACATTCCGTTTATCGAGCGCTACGATCCGCAGTATGTGATCATCTTATCAGGTGACCAGATCTGCAAGCAGGATTACAGTGATTTCCTCCGCTTCCACAAGGAGAAAGGGGCGGAGTTCAGCGTTGCCGTTATGGAGGTCCCGTGGGATGAGGCATCCCGCTTCGGCCTGATGGTCGCAGACGATGATGACCGGATCACGGAGTTTCAGGAGAAACCGAAGAACCCGAAGTCCAACCTGGCTTCGATGGGAATCTACATCTTCAACTGGGATATCTTAAAGAAGTACCTGATCGAGGACGAGGCGGATCCGAACTCCGAGAACGACTTCGGAAACAACATTATCCCGAACCTTCTGAAGGACGGACGAAAAATGTACGCCTACCACTTTGAGGGATACTGGAAGGATGTCGGAACGATCTCTTCCCTCTGGGAGGCAAATATGGAGGTTCTGGATCCGGAGCACAGCGGGATCAACCTCTTTGATGAGAATTGGAAGATCTACAGCCGGAACAGCGGCATGACCGGACATAAGATCGGCTCCAACGCGGTCGTTGAGAACTGTATGATCACAGACGGCTGCCGGATTGATGGAAATGTAAAGCATTCGATCCTGTTCTCCGGTGTTAAGGTAGAAAAAGGTGCAAAGATCGAGGATGCCGTTGTCATGGGTGGAACCGTCATCAAGGCCGGTGCCGTTGTGGAACACTGCATCGTTGCCGAGAACGTTGTGATCGGTGAGAATGCGATCGTCGGTTCCATGCCGAAGGATGAGGGACACGGTGTCGCGACGATCGGATCCGGGATCACAATCGGAAAGGGCGCAAAGATCGGCCCGAACGCCATGGTCAATAAAAATGTGGAGGACGGTGAAGAACAATGGTAAATTCCAATGCAAATGCGATCGGTATTATTTTCCCGAACAGTTATGACAATCTGGTACCGGAACTTGCGGGCGACCGCCTGATGGCATCCATCCCGTTCGCGGGACGTTACCGGATTATCGATTTCCTCCTTTCGAGTCTCGCAAACTGCGGGATCAGCAATATCTCCATCGTGGTCCGCGAGAATTACCATTCCCTGATGGACCATCTGGGATCCGGCCGTGAGTGGGATCTTCTCAGAAAGAACGGAGGTCTCAGCATCTTCCCGCCGTATGCGGAGAAGAACATGAAGGTCTATAGCGGCCGTGTCGAAGCGCTGGAGAGTATTCTGCAGTTCCTTAAAAATAAGAAAGAAAAGTACGTTATCATGACCGACGCAAATATTGCGGTCGATTTTGATTTCAATGATATGTTAAGGGCACATATCGAGAGCGGCGCCGATGTGACTGTCGCTTACGCGGAGCAGGAGATCCCGGCGGAGCTGATCCACGCGGGCGCCCATGGGGACATGTATTACACGTTAAAGCTCGAGGACGGGCGTGTGAAAAGGATCTTCATGAATCCCGAGGAGAGCGGAAAACAGAATCTTTCCATGAACATCTATATTATGGAAAGAGAAGCTCTGATCGAGAAGATCCATGCGGCGTTTGTACGCGGCTATTCCTATTTTGAGCGTGATATCCTTGCACCGCGCCTGGAGAAATATAACGTCCGCGCGTACAAGTATGAAGGATATTATGCAAGGATCTGCGGACTGAAGAGCTACTTTGACGAGAATATGAAGCTTCTTGACGATGAGAATCTGGAAGCGCTGTTTGCCGGCGGTCCGGTCTACACAAAGATCCGTGACGACAACCCGACGAGATACATTACCGGATGTAAGGCAAAAAATAACCTCGTTGCAGATGGCTGTGTGATCGAGGGAGATGTTGAGAACTGTATTCTTTTCAGAGGCGTCAAGATCGAGAAAGGCGCGAAGATCAGAAACAGTGTCCTGATGCAGGATACGGTCGTGAAGGCCGGCGGACGCTTGGATTACGTTGTTACCGATAAGAACGTTACGATCGAGGTCGGACAGGAGCTTAAGGGAACGGATACACAGCCGTTTTATGTTGCCAAGGGACATACGGTTTAAAAAAGCAAAGGATAAAAGGGAATCTTCCGTGAGAGACTGGATGCTCCATGGAGATTCCCTTTTTGTGTATATGAGAACATAGAAAAAATGAAATCGGAAAGGCAGAGCGCTAAAGTCTGTGAAGCGCGGATTTTCCTGTAAAAAAGGTGACCTGCGCAATGGCAGATCACCTTTTTGTAAGAAAACGGAGCATCAGGACTGGATCAGATAGACCTCAGAACGTTCCACGCCGTGATTTTTTGTTTCCGAATGTGTGTTGTAAAAAATATCGATGTGTTTTCCTTTGACGCCGCCGCCGACGTCCTCAGCGATATATTCGACGCCGTCGATGAGAAGATGGCTTCCGAGCGGGATGACGCGCGGGTCAACGGCTACGGTGCGGCTCGCGGTGGCCTGGGTTCCTGTTTTTGTGAGGCGTCCATATCCTTCGGAGCAGCTTCTGCATGGGCAGTAGGCGGTTGTCTTGAAGGTTCCTAAGGAGACGAGAGTCGCGTTTTTGATGATGCCTGTCTCGGTATCGTACTGGTAGGCGATCGGAAGTGCCTGTCCGTTTACGCTGAGTTTGATCATGTAGGTGTTGTCCGGAATGGAGGACCAGTCGATCATGATCTCAAAGCCGTGGGCGCCGTTTCCGATGCCGCTTGTCTTTAAGTCATCGCGTTCGATATCTGCGGTGGCGGTCTCTGCTAAGAGAGAGTCGCCTGTATGGGCGTTGACCACGGTGACAGTGACGGAGACCGGGGTGTCCGGGGCCGCGGAGTTCCACGCCCATCCGGAGATCTTATTTCCGTCGATGCTGTCGAGGTGGCCAGAGTTTTTCGAGGTGCTTGCGAAGGCGCATACGGTGTTTAGGAGCATCGCGAGGATGGTTATTAAAACACTGATGGTCATTCTGATTTTCTTCATATAACATATCCTTTCTTTTTTGTTTCATATCTATTACAAAGTATATGCTGCAATGTAACAAATATGTAACAATTTGGAAACAAATATGTATTATACACGGATTTTTTTATTTGTCAAGTTTTCGAGGGGTACGCGGTGAGGCTCCGGGCTGGAGTGCAGGGGATGCGGGGATGGTTCCTCTAAGCTCACGGGTGGCTGCTAAGGGCAGAAAATCGGCGACACAACTCGCTGCGCTCAGACAAGTGTCACCGATTTTCTAACGCAGCCACCCGTGAGCTAAGAGGAAGCCAGATCCCCGGATCAAAGCACGCCATCCCGGAGCCTCACCGCTGTGGGAATGGCGGGAGGAAGGGAAGAGGTGTAACTCGCTGCCTACGCTCGGACGTGTGCTATTTTGTATTCAACACAGTCAGCTGCGGATTAAGAGGAAGTGTATATCTGGATCAAAGCATTTTTGCCCGGAGCTTCACCGCTGTGGAGTTGCGGGAGTGAGGGTGAAGGATCGATATTTTATAAGGAAATAGTTTGGTTGGAGAAGATTACTGTCGGTAAAGTGCACGGGAAATTGTGGGTTTCCGGGAGGTTTCTGGATAAAAACAGGAATTATTCCTATATTTGTGAAAAAAATGTGAAAATTATCAAAAGCCCTTGACAAAAAACTTGCGAAGTAATATAGTAGCAACTGTAGATGTTAGCACTCCTCAAAAGAGAGTGCTAGCAAACCAGAGAGAAGAGGTGAGAGGTTTGGAACTGGATGAGAGAAAAGAGAAAATTTTGAAAGCGATTATCCAGACGTACCTGGAGACCGGTGAGCCGGTCGGATCCAGAACGATTTCCAAATACTCGGATCTGAAGCTCAGCTCCGCTACGATCCGAAATGAGATGTCTGATCTGGAAGAGCTTGGTTACATTCTTCAGCCGCATACTTCAGCCGGAAGGATTCCTTCCGATAAGGGTTACCGGTTTTATGTTGACCAGATCATTAAAGAGAAGGACAGTCAGGTCGAGCACATGCAGGAACTGATGATCCAGCGGGTTGACCGCGTGGAACTGCTTTTGAAGCAGCTTGCAAAGGTTCTCGCAAAGAATACAAATTATGCGACTCTGATCAGCGGACCGAGTTACAGCCAGACGAAGCTTAAATTTATCCAACTCTCCAGAGTTGAGGAACATAAGCTTCTCGTGGTAATTGTTGTGGAAGGAAATATTATCCGGAACTCTTTTGTTACGGTTGATGAGGAACTCAGCGATGAGGAGATCCTGAATCTGAATATTCTCCTGAACAGCAATTTGAACGGTCTGACGATCGAGGAGATCAATCTTGGTGTGATCGCGAAGATGAAGGAGCAGGCCGGAAGCCACAGAAGAGTGGTGGATCTGGTCCTGAATGAGGTCAGCGAAGTGATCCGTTCCCAGGATGAGGATCTTCAGATCTATACGAGCGGGGCAACCAATATTTTCAAATATCCGGAACTTTCCGATACAGAGAAAGCGAGTCAGCTGATCAGCACGTTAGAACATAAGGAACTTCTCCGTGGGCTGATCGATGAACAGCAGCAGAATAAGATCGATGACCCGGACAATGAGATCCAGGTCTACATCGGAGATGAAACTCCGGTCCAGAGCATGAAAGACTGCAGCATCGTAACCGCAAATTATGCGCTCGGCGATGGAATGCGAGGAACGATCGGTATTGTAGGACCAAAGCGGATGGATTACGAGAAAGTCGTAACAACCTTGCGATCGCTTGTCGCGCAGCTGAACGAAACATTTAAAAATGAAAGGTGAAGAGAGCAGTGGAAGAGAAAGAGTTAGAAAAAGAGAAACAGGAGACGGAAGCTTCCGAAGAGAAAGAAGCGAAATCCTCTGAGACTGATAAAGAAACTGAGAAGTCCGAGGATGCCGGAAAGAAGGAAAAAGCTCCGGAAAAGAAAAAGGATCCGAAGGACGAGAAGATCGATGAGTTAAATGACAAACTCAGAAGATCGATGGCGGAATTTGATAATTACCGCAAGAGAACGGACAAGGAAAAGTCCGCGATGTATGAGATCGGCGCGAAGGACGTGATCGAAAAGATCCTTCCGATCGTCGACAACTTTGAAAGAGGTCTTAACACAATCCCGGAGGATGCGAAAGGAACCGCATTTGCAGAGGGAATGGAAAAGATATATAAGCAGTTTGTAAAGACGCTCGATGATCTCGGCGTAAAGCCGATCGAGGCCGTCGGAAAGCCGTTTGATCCGAATTTCCACAACGCAGTGATGCATGTGGAGGATGAGAATCTCGGAGAAAATGTTGTGGCAGCTGAGCTTCAGAAGGGTTACACCTACAAAGAGTCGATCGTCCGTCACAGCATGGTACAGGTTGCGAACTAAGGATCGTGAGAGCACGTAAGTGTGGATCGATCTGGTATCAAAATTAACATTGAAATTCACTTAATTCCAAATATAACAGGAGGAAAAATCATGAGCAAGATCATTGGTATTGACTTAGGTACAACAAACAGCTGCGTAGCAGTTATGGAAGGCGGTAAACCAACAGTTATCGCTAATACAGAAGGTGTCAGAACAACACCGTCTATCGTTGCATTTACAAAGACAGGAGAAAGACTTGTCGGTGAGCCGGCAAAGCGTCAGGCAGTTACAAACGCTGACAGAACTATCTCCTCCATTAAGAGACATATGGGTACTGACTACAAGGTAGACATCGACGGCAAGAAGTACACACCGCAGGAGATCTCCGCGATGATCCTTCAGAAGTTAAAAGCAGATGCTGAAAGCTACCTCGGTGAAAAAGTAACAGAAGCTGTTATCACAGTTCCGGCTTACTTCAACGATGCCCAGCGTCAGGCAACAAAGGATGCAGGTAAGATCGCCGGTCTTGATGTAAAGCGTATCATCAACGAGCCGACAGCGGCAGCCCTTGCTTATGGCCTTGACAACGAGAAAGAGCAGAAGATCATGGTATATGACCTCGGCGGCGGTACATTCGATGTTTCCATCATCGAGATCGGTGACGGCGTTATTGAAGTTCTTGCGACGAACGGTGATACACACCTCGGCGGTGATGATTTCGATAACCGTGTCACACAGTGGATGATCGATGAGTTCAAGAAGACAGAGGGCGTAGATCTTTCCGGTGATAAGATGGCACTTCAGAGATTAAAAGAAGCTGCTGAGAAAGCAAAGAAGGAACTCTCTTCCGCAACAACAACAAATATCAACCTTCCGTTCATCACAGCAACTGCTGATGGCCCGAAGCACTTAGATATGAACCTTACAAGAGCAAAATTCGATGAACTCACAAGCGACCTCATCGAGAGAACAGCGATCCCGGTACAGAATGCATTAAGAGATGCCGGCTTAACAGCAGCAGATCTTTCCAAGGTTCTCCTTGTAGGTGGTTCCACACGTATGCTTTCCGCACAGGAGAAGGTAAAACAGTTAACAGGCAAAGAGCCGAGTAAGTCCTTAAACCCGGATGAGTGCGTAGCCATCGGTGCAGCGATCCAGGGTGGTAAGTTAGCAGGCGATGCTGGTGCCGGCGACATCCTTCTTCTCGATGTTACTCCGCTTTCCCTTGCAATCGAGACCATGGGCGGCGTAGCAACAAAGCTGATCGAGAGAAATACAACCATCCCGACAAGAAAGAGCCAGATCTTCTCCACAGCCGCTGATAACCAGACAGCTGTAGATATCCACGTTGTACAGGGTGAGCGTGAGTTCGCAAAGGACAACAAGACTCTTGGCCAGTTCCGTCTTGATGGTATCCTTCCGGCAAGAAGAGGTGTTCCGCAGATCGAAGTTACATTCGATATCGATGCAAACGGTATCGTAAATGTATCCGCTAAGGATCTTGGAACAGGCAAAGAGCAGCACATCACGATCACATCCGGTTCCAACATGTCCAAGGATGATATCGATAAGGCTGTTAAGGAAGCTGCAGCTTACGAGGCTGAGGATAAGAAGAGAAAAGAAGCGATTGATGCGAGAAACGAAGCTGACTCCATGGTATTCCAGACAGAGAAAGCTCTCGAGGAAGTCGGAGACAAGATCGATGCAAATGACAAGACTGCTGTTGAGGCTGACTTAAATGCCCTCAAGGAAGCAATCGCAAAAGCTCCGGCAGATCAGATGACAGATGCTCAGGTCGATGAGATCAAGGCAGCGAAAGAGAAACTCATGAACAGTGCCCAGAAGTTATTCTCCAAGGTTTATGAGCAGGCTCAGGCAGCTCAGGGCGCAGCAGGTGCTCAGGGTCAGGCTGGTCCGCAGGCAGGTCAGAGCGCAAGCCAGGCAGGCTACGGCGATGATGTCGTTGACGGAGACTACAAAGAGGTATAAGACAAAAAATAAATTGACAGACTGAAAATAGTCTGTCAGGCAAAGCAGATCCGGAAGGACGCCCGCAAAAGGGCGTTCTTTCGGCTGCCTTGTTTCCGGACGATGAATGATCCGGAGAAAATTTATCACGGCAGAAGATAAAACCGTGATGTCTGGAATGGGTTCTGGCGTTATCTGGTTACGGCGTGTGAAGGCAGATCTTCCGGCGGCAGAATTCCGCAAAAGGTACGTGGTACCGTTCATTAACAAGAAAGGTAAAGAAAGCAATGGCAGAGACCAAGAGAGATTATTACGAAGTCCTCGGCGTGCCGAAAGATGCGGACGAAGCGGCGTTAAAGAAAGCATATCGAGTTCTTGCAAAGAAATATCATCCGGACGCAAACCCGGGAGACAAAGAGGCGGAGGCAAAGTTCAAGGAAGCTTCCGAGGCATACAGTGTCTTAAGTGATCCGGAAAAGAGAAAGAAGTACGACCAGTTCGGTCATGCGGCTTTCGACGGAGGTGCAGGCGGAGCCGGATACGGCGGATTCGACTTTAACGGAGCCGATATGGGAGACATTTTCGGAGATATCTTCGGAGATTTCTTTGGCGGACGTTCCGCATACGGAAGAAGCAGCAATGGTCCGATGCGCGGAGCAAATTTGAGAACGGGTGTCCGTATCACGTTTGAGGAGGCGATCTTCGGATGTGAGAAGGAGATAGAGCTTACCCTGAAGGATGAGTGTCCGAAGTGTCACGGAACCGGCGCAAAGCCTGGTACATCCCCGATCACCTGTCCGAAATGTAACGGTAAGGGTAAGATCGTCTATACACAGCAGTCGTTCTTTGGCCAGGTACAGAATGTCCAGACATGTCCGGACTGCCGCGGTACCGGTAAGGTTGTCAAGGAGAAATGCCCGGATTGCTACGGTACCGGATATATCTCCAGCAAGAAGAAGATCCAGGTTAAGATCCCGGCCGGTATCGATAACGGACAGAGTATCCGTATCGCCGGGAAGGGTGAACCGGGTACGAACGGCGGCGAGAGAGGAGACCTTCTCGTTGAGGTTACTGTATCCAGAAGCCCGGTATTCATGCGTCAGGAGACTTCCATCTTCTCGACTGTACCGATTTCTTTCGCAACGGCAGCTCTCGGCGGTCCGATCAAGATCAAGACCGTTGACGGTGAGGTTGAGTACGAGGTAAAACCGGGAACTCAGACTGACACGAAGGTACGTCTCCGCGGTAAGGGTGTTCCGTCCCTGAGAAATAAGAATATCCGCGGTGATCATTATGTAACGCTTGTTGTTACAGTTCCGGAGAAGCTGAATGAGGAGCAGAAGGAGGCTCTGAAGCGGTTTGATGACGCGATGAAGGGAATTGCGCCGGAGGAAGGGAAGAAGAAAGGGTTCTTTAGTAAGCTGAAAGAGGATCTGAAGAACGAGTAATAGAGATTGGATTAGAAAACGCACGTTTTGCATGCAGGGAGGATCGGTATGCAGGGCGTGCGTTTTTTGTGTATGTGCTTGCTTGGGGTGTTGGCGAGAGTACGCGGTGAGCTTCCGGACAGGAGTGCCGTGAAAATCTGGAAAAGGATTTTTGAGGTGTGTTGGCGAGGGTACGCGGTGAGTTTCCGGCCAGGAGTGCCGTGAAAATCTGGAAAAGGATTTTTGAGGTGTGTTGGCGAGGGTACGCGGTGAGTTTCCGGCCAGGAGTGCCGTGAAAATCTGGAAAAGGATTTTTGAGGTGTGTTGGCGAGGGTAC
>ERZ772805.2065-NODE-2065-length-13841-cov-2.948426_pt1 | contig 13841 bp, 6 predicted proteins | sample MGYA00511344_ERZ772805 | MGnify/ENA primary metagenome ERZ772805 (study PRJEB29015, sample SAMEA2737730) | human gut metagenome | biome: human gut; feature: human-associated habitat; material: faeces | place: China | collected 2012 ...
GGGTCTTTATCTGATGAACTTTCCAAACCGCTTATTTTGGTGGACGGAGTGGAACGTTCTTTTTTCCAAATGGATTTGCACGAAATCGAAAGCATCACGGTTTTAAAAGATGCAGCTTCTACGGCAGTGTTCGGTGTACGCGGCGCCAATGGAGTTGTGTTGGTTACTACTCGGCGAGGAACCGCCGGAAAACCGAAAATATCATTGAACTCTTCATTCGGTCTGACACAAGCTTTGCGCAACCTGAAAGGAGTGGACAGCTATACGTATGCCACTCTGTATAATGAGACGCAGTTGAGTGACAATCCTTCGCTGAAGGAGTCGCAACTGGGCTTCTCTCCTTATGTGAGAGAGATGTTCAGGACGAATGCAGATCCCATCATGTTCCCCAATGTCGATTGGAATGATTATATTTTCAAGAATCTTTCCTGGCAGACGCAACATAACCTGACAATGTCGGGCGGTGGCGACCGTTTCCGTTACTTTGTCTCGTTGGGATATTTGCTGCAAGACGGCATGCTGAAACAATTGGGAGAGTCTTATGATCCCAATTACCAATATAAGCGTTTCAACTATCGTTCAAACGTGGATATAAACTTGACAAAATCAACCCTGCTGAAAGTAAACATCGGTGGGTATGTAGGCACGAGGCGGGAGCCGCAGACGGATGAACTGTGGCGAAAGGTGATGTGGTGTACTCCTTTCTCCAGTCCGGGAATTGTGGATGGAAAGCAAATCACCAATATTTCATCAAACAGATATATTACCATCGGCGAACGCACATGCGCGCTGGATTACTATTATAACGGTGGATATAACGCCAATACGGATAATGTGCTGAACCTTGATTTGGCACTCGACCAGAAACTGGATTTTATCACCAAGGGGTTGAGCCTACAAATAAAGGGAGCTTATAATACCAACTACAATGTGAAGGTTTACCGTGCACCTACGGGAACAAACAGCAAATATACTCCCATTTATCTAGGTACGATAAATACACCGGGAATGGATTTCACAGATCCACGGTTTGACAATACGATTGTTTATCAGACGGATGGCGTAAGCGGGTTGAATGAGCCGATGAGCTATAGTGAAGCAACCGGTAGAGGACGTAACTGGTATGGAGAATTTAGCTTGAACTACAACCGTTCCTTCGGCGACCATGATGTATCCGTCTTGTTCCTTTACAACCAGTCTAAAAAATATTATCCGGAGACTAAAATAGACGGAAAAGTATTCTATGTCGATATACCGACAGCTTATATAGGCTATGTGGGACGACTGACGTATGCATACAAGAAACGCTATATGCTTGACCTGAATGCCGGTTATAACGGTTCGGAGAACTTTGCGCCGGACAAACGTTTCGGATTCTTTCCGGCGGCTTCTGTCGGATGGACTCTCTCGGAAGAGAAATTCATGAAGAAGCAAAAGGTGATTGATTTCTTGAAACTACGCGCTTCTTACGGTATTGTAGGTAATGACAAAATGGAAAATGCCCGGTTCCTCTACCTTTCAGGTTCGTGGAATGGTTACAATACCGTCAAAAAGAATCAGGGAAGCTGGCAGTTCGGACAGGAAGGCGGTACGGCTTTGCTGCCGGATGCAAAGGAGAATACGGTGGGCAATCCGGATGTGACCTGGGAAACCGTGGCAAAGCAGAATTATGGTATTGATCTTAAGATGTTTGATTCGAGACTGAGCTTTACAGCCGATATATTCTTTGAGAAGAGAAAAGATATCCTGTCTACGCGTAATACTTTGCCTACCATTACCGATATACAACTGCCTAAAATTAATTTGGGTAAAGTGAATAATCATGGATATGAGTTGTCGCTTGGATGGAATGACCGCGCAGGAAAGGTGAATTATTGGGTAAAGGCGAATATGTCTTATGCCAAAAACAAAATCATATATATGGACGAAGTGGTTCCCAACGAACCTTATATGGCGGAAACAGGAAGAAGCACCGGACTGAACTATGGATATCTTTTCGACCGTTTCTTGCAAAAGGATGATTTTGATGCGGATGGCAAATTGAAGGTCGATGCAAATGGTGAACAGATTTTGCCTAAGATGTCTTTGGGTACACCCCGTCCCGGTGATACACTCTTTAAGGATTTGAATGGAGATGGTGTAATAGATGGAGATGATAAAACTTACTTCGGGTATGCGAGACATCCGGAATATGTGTTTGGTTTCTTAGGCGGATTTAGTTGGAAGAATTTTGAATTCTCCATGCAATGGACTGCTGCTATGAATGCTTCCAGAATATTGGAAGGGGAGTATCGGAATGCTTTCGGAAGCACTAACAGCCGTATGTTGCTGAAATTCCTTGCCGACGGCAGATGGACAGAAGAGAATCCTTGCTCCCGGTTTCCACGACTGACATTTATGAATAAAACACATTATCTGGAGGATACCGATTTGTGGCTGATGAACGGTTCTTATCTTCGCCTGAAGACGGCGGAAATCTCTTATACTTTCCAAAATAAGGATTTCTTGAAGAAAATAGGTGTAGAATCTGTTCGTCTCTACTGCAACGGATACAACTTGTTGACCTTATTCTCGGACTTGAATGATATAGACATTGACCCTGAAGGAAAAACAAGCGGGGGTGACAACACTTATCCGAATGTGAGGATTTATAATTTCGGAATCAATGTTTCATTTTAAATCGATATAGTATGAAGAAGATTATTACATATTTCTTTTTAGGTTGTTTTAGCTACGTCGTGAGCAGTTGTAGTGATTTGGCTTTCGGCGATTCTTTTCTGGAAAAAGCGCCGGGAGTGGATGTGACCGTCGATACCATATTCTCTTCAAAGCTTTATGCCGACCGGGCATTGAATTCGGCTTATTCCACTTTGCGCACGGGATTGACCGTACATGCAAATAATGGTAATTTTGAATATCAGCAGGCCGGCAATAAGTTGGGATGGGACAATTTGGATGCATTGACGGATATTATTAATTCGCATTGTAATTGGGGAGGAGTGTATCAGGTTTACTATAATGGTTCTTATAGTTCGGAGTCGGAGAATGAGAATTCGACGCATGCCTCGAGTACAAAAATGGGGTTTTATCCTAATCAGGATGTGACTTGGAGAGGTATCCGGAAAGCTTATCTGTATTTGGAGAATGTGGATAGGGTTCCTGATATGAGCGAAACGGAGAAAACAATAAGGAAAGGGGAAGCACAGATGATTATTGCTTGCCAGTATCACGAATTGTTGCGTCATTTTGGAGGAGTGCCCTTGTTGTATTCTTCTGTGGATACTTCCAATAGCCTGGATATTGATTTCTCGCGGAAGACATTTGAGCAGACGGTCGAGTTTATCATAAACTTGTGTAGTGATGCCGCCAAAAAACTTCCTTGGCGTGTGGCTGCTGTAGATGACGGGCGTTTTACCGCTGCCGCCGCTTTGGGACTGAAAATCAGGGTACTTTTATTGGCAGCCAGTCCGTTGTTTAATGCCAACGAGCCTTACCTGGCAGCCAATCAGCCGACAGGCGGTAATGCAGGCAAGATATCGGCGGCAGATATAGATAAAATGGTGTGGTATGGTAATTATGACCGCAAACGTTGGGAAAGAGTAGTGGAAGCGTGTGAAGAATTTTTCCTGGAAAACACCAGGAATGGGAATGTATATCATTTGGTGGAAGCGGAAACTCCGGATGCGGAAGGATACAGGAAGGCTTTTTCTGGTTGCTACGCCGACCGTTATAACAGTGAAATCCTCATTGCGACATTTCGTAACCTGAGAACTTTCGGCGATTCTTATCACCGGATGTATTTCGGTCCGTCAACCGATACGGATGGAAATACCGGTCGTGGATATGCTGGCGGCTCGGTTACGTTGGATTATGTGGATATGTTTCCTTATGCTACAGGCGAAAGAGCCTCTTATAATGAATGGATAGAAGAGAACGGTTCAATAGGTACATTAGATAACAATCCGTTTACAGGTCGTGATCCCCGCCTGTATGAAACGGTGATGATTGCAGGGGATCATTTTCAGAGTCGTCCGGCGGAAATGTGGATTGGCGGTCAGGAAAGGGGAGCGGAATCAAACGGCGGACGTGCGCCGTCCGGATTCTGTATTCGTAAGTTCCTATGGGATTACAATCAGCTTACTTTCCATGACCGTCCCGCCAATTACGCTTATTTGAGGATGGCGGAAATTCATTTGGCTTATGCTGAGGCGCTGAATGAAACCGGACAAAAGAGCAAGGCATATAAGGAATTGGATAAAGTGCGCAACCGTGTGGGGCTTCCCGATATGAGTGATGCATTGTTGCACCGGCTGCAAAGTGGAAAGGTCTTGCCGTCTTATGCTGAATGTGCTTTGGAAGGAGATGCGGAATTGCGCGAAGAAATTTTGGATGAACGTGCCCGTGAATTGGCTTTTGAGGAGGTGCGATGGTTTGATATTGTCCGTTGGAAACGTGCCGATGTGTTTAAGAAAGAATTGCATGGACTGGATATTACCATTGCGGATGGTTCGCTGAGTGCGGGTAACTTGAAACTGAATTTCCCACAACCAAAAGTGGAGTCCGTATCAAGATATTGGCAGGATAATTTTAGTCCTAAATGGTATATGAGTGCATTTCCTTCTAATGAAATAAACAAAGGATACGGACTCTTGCAGAATCCGGGATGGTAATACGAGTGGTTTAATCAAAATGAAGACAACAATGAAAAAACTTATTATATGGGCAATGCTGATGTTCGGATTTTGTTCTGGGATGAAGGCGCAGGAAATGGCTATGCGCATTCTTGTGGTGGATGAATGGAACCGGCCGTTGCAAGGAGTAGCAATGCATATCAATGGCAATGACAAAGAAACTTTCCTGTCGGATAAGGAAGGAGTGATTGAATGTCAGGTTGCTAAAGGAGCGGAATTGAGCTTTATAAAATATAACCAGTTGCAGCGCAAGGTGACAGCGGCGGGAACGGTGATGACGGTGAAGCTGGATAAGAAGAACCGCATCTTTGATTTGGGATATGATGAGCGTGTGACGAAAGAGAATACGTCGGCGGCTATTGATGGCGTATCGGTGGAAGATATGAAGGTTTCCGGAGAAATAAGTCCGCTAAATACTTTGTATGGCTTGATTTCCGGACTGGGCGTTTATCACAGCAAATCGCTCCTGTGGGATTCTTCTCCCGCTATAAACGTGCGTGGTCGCGGATCGTATCAGGGAAACGGCGTACTGGTATTGGTAGACGGTGTGGAAAGAGAAATCAACGACCTGAATGTAGATGAGATTGAGAGTGTTACTGTGTTGAAAGATGCTGCTTCACTGGCGTTATATGGTAATCGGGGGACGGATGGGGTGATTTGTGTCACCACAAAAAGAGGGGGAGACAATAAACTGCGTACGCGTGTCGGTTATAACTTTACGGTGCAGACTCCTTTCCGTATTCCGGAAATGGCGGATGCCGTATCGTATGCGAATGCCGTGAACGAAGCTCTGAAAAATGACGGACTTGCATCCCGTTATTCACAGGCTGACATACAGGCATTGCAGAATGGAACTTCTCCATTGGCAAATGTGGATTGGGAAGACCAGATACTGCGTAAGGCAGCTTTTAACCACGAGTTGAATCTTTCGTTTGACGGTTCCAATCAGAGGATGCGCTATTATGTTTTTGCTAACTATACCAGTAACCGGGGATTTTTCAACAATACGGATTTGAATGACGGATATTCTACACAAGTGGAAATGTATGCGTTGAAGTTGCGCACGAACCTCGAAGCAAATATCTCTCCGACAACGGTGGCGCGCATGAATCTGATGGGGCGTTTGATGCAGTATCAGGAGCCGGCAGGAGGCACTTCTTTAAAAAACATATTCAATACTCCTCCCATTGCCGCACCTGTTTATGCTCCTGGTGGAGGATGGGCGAAAAACCAGATGTTTACAAATCCGCTGGCAGTGCAAGCGGGCGGTGGTTACAAACAGACGTTGCGTCGCACGTTGTTTGCAGACCTGACTCTGGACCAGGACTTGTCGATGGTGACACCGGGATTGTCCGCTCAACTGCGGGTGACGTATGATAACTCGGCAAATATATTAGACCAGAGAACTAGAAGTTATGCTTATTCTATAGCGACTCCCGTGCTTGACAATGCCGGTAATATATCGGATTTGTCGTATACCCGATATGGAAATGATACGGAACTGAGCTTCAGCAGTAAACTGGATTGGCAAGTTATGCGTACTTATATATGGGGGAAAGTGAATTATGAAAAGGATTTCGGAATGCATCACTTGGATGTGGCAGGTATCTTCTCGCAGGGACGAAAGAAATATTTGAAAGCCAACAATACCTATATGTTCCGCGACTACATGGCGCATGTCTCTTATAACTATGATAGCCGTTATTTGGCGGATGTCGTTTTTTCCTATTCGGGAAGCGGAAAATTGCCGACAGGTGACAAGTACCGCATTTATCCGGCTGTATCTGTGGCATGGGTGGCTTCTAATGAACAGTTTATGAAACGCTTTTCTGCGTTGGACTATTTAAAATTGCGTGCTTCATTCGGCATTACGGGAAATGATTCACGATTGTCTTATGATATGGATAAGCAATTTAACGGTGGCGGCAATTCGTACATTTTCGTAGGTACTTCTTCTACGTACGGGTTGGCGCAAGGAGGTTTCCCTTCAACCGGAGTGGAACCGGAAAAGGAATATAAGGCAAACGTAGGTGTAGAACTGGGACTTTGGAAGGGATTCTCGATGCAAGTAGATGCTTTCTATAATCGGCGCAAACAGATTAAGGGGGAAAGCAGCGGAATATATTCTACTGTGGTAGGACGAGGAATGCCTTTCCTGTTTAATGGTGAAGTAAAGAATTATGGAGGAGAAATCAGCATGGGATGGCAACAGCAACTTAATCATTTCGGCTATTCCATTCAAGGAAATGTCTCTTATGCCAAGAATGAGATTATTAATATCAATGAGGGATATCATCCTTATGGCTATATGTATTACACCGGACATTCTATCGGACAATTCTACGGATTGATTGCCGAAGGACTGTATCAAAAAGAAGATTTCGACGCACAAGGTAATCTGCTTCCCGGAGCTCCGGTTTCTACTTATGAGGCCAAACTTCAGCCGGGAGACGTGAAATACAAGGATTTGAATGAGGATGGGAAGATTGACAATTATGACCATTGCTACCAACAAAACACGACTTTGCCCGAGATCTATTATGGGTTCTCTTTGGGATTAAATTATAAGAATTGGGGATTGAAAGCCAACTTTCAGGGTGTGGCGCACTATTCCGTGTGGAATACGTTGGCAAGTGTCTATCGTCCGCTTTATGGGAATGATAAAAGTATATCCAGGTATTATTTGGAGAACCGCTGGACGGAAACTACTCCGAATGCCCGTTATCCACGTTTGACGACCCTTTCCAATAATCACAACTATCAAAACAGCAACCTGTGGATGGAGAAAGGAGATTATCTGAAATTGCGTGTGCTGGAACTTTCTTATCGACTTCCCACAAAGCTTACGGAGAAGATGAGGATGAGTGATTGTAGATTATTCTTGAAGGGTATGAATTTGTTCTCGATAGACCATATCGATATCATGGATCCGGAACAGATTAATGCCGAATATCCCTCTTCACGTTCTTATTTGATTGGTATAAATGTCTTATTTTAAACAAGAATCATAGGTATGAAAACATATAATTTATTGGCTTTAGCGGGTTGCTTGTGGATGACGGCTGCTTGTAGCGATTTTCTAGAGCTTGACGAATCCCAACATCATACAGTGGAATATGAGTTTTCTACTTTCGATAATAACGAAAGCGGTGGCCACCAATGTATACAGTTATTTAAGAAATGGCTATAGTGATGTGAACTCTACGATGATAGACGCTGCTACCGATGATGCGGTGAATGCATGGAATACCAATGGTATTAAGGGATTTTATGACGGAAGTTGGAAAGATTCTTCGCCGATGGATAATGTGTGGGGACATTATTATAAAGGGATTGCCGCAGCCAATTATTTTATGGAGCATTGTCCTGCTGACTTCCCGGAAGCAAAATATCAGGAGAAATATGAGGAGAAGTTGAAAGAATTGAAACTTTATCCTTATGAGATACAGGCGTTGAGGGCTTATTTTCATTTTGAATTGTTGAAACGCTATAAAAATATTGTGATTGCCGACCGGCAATTTACGCTGGAGGAAGTGAATGAATTGCAACCTTCTTCGTATGAGGAGACCGTGGAATGGATTGCGGGTGAATGTGATGAAGTTTCTAAATTCCTGCCTGTTACATTTGAGGGGATGACTTCATCGAGTGAAATAGGAAGGGTTACAAAAGGAATGGTATTGGCTTTGAAAGCAAGGGTGTTGCTGTATGCCGCCAGTCCGTTAAATACAACGGATAACAGGGAAAAATGGTTGAAGGCTGCCAAAGCCGCTAAAGCGGTGATAGACTTGAACGTTTACCAGGAAAAGAAGAATGAAGAGGTGATTAACAATGCGAAATCTTCTGATTTTATCTTCGGCAGGTGGAACGGAGTGGATAATAGTTTTGAACGGGCTAACTTCCCGATGGGTTATGAAGGCGGTAATTCGGGAGTGTGTCCTTCGCAAAATTTGGTGGAAGCCTTTGATATGCGGGACGGAACTCCGTTTGACTGGAATAATCCGGATCATCGCACTAAGGCATTGGACCCTTTGGAGAGAGATCCCCGATTGGCACAGACGGTACTGATGAACGGGCAATTGTTTAAAGGTAGAAGAGTGGAAAGTTTTACCGGAGGCATGAACGGGCTTCCCAAAGAAGGAGCTTCTCCTACATCTTATTACCTGCGCAAGCACCTGAAAGAAGATACTGACTTGACTACCGGTAGTGCTACCTCCTACCAACATATTTGGCCTTTGTTCAGATATGCGGAGGTTTTACTGAACTATGCGGAGGCTTTGTTGGAAGCAACAAAAGAACCTGATTTCAAGGGAATTATCGATAACGTGAATTATACGCTTTCTCCTCGTGAGGCTGTGAATATGGTACGCGCCCGGGTGGATATGAACCCGATAGGGACTGCCGGATATGATGCTTTTAAAAAACGTTTGCGCAATGAACGACGCATGGAACTGGCTTTTGAAGGACATCGTTTTTGGGACATACGTCGTTGGAAGATAGGATCGTCTACTACGAAACTGGAAGGGCTTGCTATCACTGCCATAGAAAACGAAAATGCAGTTGAAGGGGAGGATATGTATACTTATTCTTATGTGAAGAAAACTGTGCAGGAGAGAATATGGGAAGATCGTATGAATTATTATCCGATTCAAGATACTGAATTATTCAAAAATCATAATTTGATTCAGAATGATGGTTGGGACGGTAATTAAAGTAACCAAGATGAAACAGCTATATTTTTTGATAGGTATTTTTTTATTGCTCGCTTCTTTATTTTCATGTTTGGATGAGAACGATGAACAAAGGAAAGAGGAAGCGAGAGAGGTGCAGGTGGATTTCGACACTGAAGTAGGAGAAGTACCTGAAGGTTTGAAGGACTGGCCTCATGTCTTGTTCGTATTTGAAAATGAGGAGTGCGTGGAGGTAAAGGAGTCACCGGATGATGCTTCTTTACTTGTCCCTTCCACAGGTGATAAAATGGTGGCACTGGCATACGAAAGTAAGGCGAACCTTTCTTTGGGAGCCCTGTCTTCCGGCGTGCCTCTGGCTTCTTATTATGTGTCTGTGGAGGATGTGAATGAAGATATTCCTCAAGTGTGGATGGGACAATTGAAGGTGGCGTCGAACTCTGGGAATACGCTTACCTTGAAGCCGGTGACCTCTCTCTTGAAAGTAAACTTTGTGAATGCTCCCCAAGCATTTGAAGCGATTTCTTTTGCTTTGCCGGAGATGGCAAACCGGGTGAATATCTATTCGGGTGACTTACAGGCAACTAAAAATTCATCCGGTAGAAAGGAAGTTAATGTAGGGAAATCGGAAACGGGTAAAGAAGTTGTTATTTTCCCGATGTTGAAACCGGGAGACTGGACGTTGGCGTGTAAATTGATATTGAGTGATGGGAAGTCAGTGGACAAAAAAATGCCTGTTCCCGTCGGCATTAAAAATGGACAGTCTGTGGAGGTGAATGTCGATTTTACGGATTATGAGTCAGAAGGAACATGTAAGCTGACCTACCGTTATGCTGCCTATGGAATGACAGCCTGGACGAGTTATAGTACGGAAATTACTTTGAAAGAAAAGAAAGAAGAGAAAGAAGAAAATCGTTATTATAAGGTGTCTGTGCAACAAAAGGACGGTACATGGAAAGAGGTGGACGTACATTATGCGCTTTGTTCGGATGGTCCGAATCATCATACTGCTATCTGGAATGACTGGAATAATTCGAAGGGGCTGCGGGATACGATGAGCTTTGTTAATTTCACGCACGATTTTGATGCGCCGATAAAGATTAGAGTACAGAAAAAGAAAAGTTTCGGTAAGGTGGAGGTCAGGCCGAGCACGTATGGAATCGTGCCGGTTAGTGTCGGGAATAATACGATTGAATTTACTTTGCCGAATTGGGAAAAACGAAAAATATCCGTAGAATTTGACGGAGACCGATATCATAATTTGATGATATTACCGAATAAGCCTGATCCTAACAGACCTGATCCGGATAACCTGCCGGCAGGCATGAAGTATTATGGACCGGGAGAACATAATCTGGAATGGATTACACTGAAAGAAGGAGAAACCTTGTATATAGACGAGGGGGCGGTCGTTTACGGAAAAATTGCCGTATCCGGTAGCCACGTGACGGTTACAGGACGGGGAATCTTGTCCGGAGCCAAGCTGGCGCATACAGGTAACACTTATGCTTCCGGTTATCAAATGATAGAAACCAATGGCAGTAGATTGCCCAATAGGGGATATTTTACGATTTCGGATATCACTGTCGTTGATTCTCCCAACTGGACATTGTCTATTTACAATACCGATCATGTAATGATTGATAATATCAATATTCTCTGTTGGATATTGAATGGGGATGGAATTGATTTGTGTAGTGTGACGAACGCTACAATCAAAGATTGCTTCATACGTACCTATGACGATTGCATTACATTGAAAGTGAATCATCTGTCGCATTCTACGACTAAAGACATCCGCATCAAAAATAATCTCATTTGGGCGGATTATGCGAGAGGTATTGTGATTGGTCCGGAGAGCGGGTCATCTACCAGTGCAGGGATAAGCGATTGTATTGTGGAAGATTGTATTATATTGGAGTATTCTACCAATCTGTTGAGAACGAGTAGTACCGGCTTGAATTGTGACGGTGCGGGGCTTTCTATTTCACAGTATCCTTCTGGGGGAACCACTTCCGGGAATATTGAGAATATTACCTTTAAGAATATTGTAATTGATAATATTCAGCAAAACGGGCGTCCTATGGTTATTTGGCAAAAAGCTGGTCAAGGGAGCGCATTAATTAAAAATGTAACGTATCAGAATGTACGGATTCTGGATGGGAATAACAGGTGTCAGGCTTCGGGCATTTATACAAATGGCAACGCTATTGAGAAACTCATTTTTGATAGAGTGACTTATAACGGAACTGCTATCAATCAATCAGGCAAGTGGACGGTGGATAGACCGGATAATGTAGATATTATTTATCAATAAAAGATAAAGGAAAAGATATGAAGAATTGTTTGTTGTCAGGACTTACCAAGTGGATAATAAGGGGAAGCAGTAGCTGCTGTTTGGCAATACTCGTTGCTTGTACTCCGGCAAAAGTGCAACTGAACGTAGTTCCGCTTCCGAATGATATGGAAATAAAGACAGGCTTTTTCGAGGTAGATAGTGCCCAATTTGCAAATGAAAGCATGGACAAGTTTATCACTTGCCGGATTGATTCTGCTTTCAATCGTGATTTGGGAGAAGAAGGATATAATTTGTCGGTTTCATCCGGGACAATTCGATTGAACGCGTGCACCGAGAAAGGAGCTTTCTACGGAAAACAAACTTTGAAGCAATTGCTGTCTTCACGTGGAATACCTTGTGTGGAAATTAAGGATGCTCCTCGTTTCAGTTACCGTGGATTGCATATAGACGTATCCCGTCATTTCTTTCCGAAGGAAGAGATTATCAAGCTATTGGATGAGATGGCCTATTATAAACTGAATAAATTTCATTTTCACCTGACCGATAATGGCGGGTGGCGTATTCAAATTGATAAATACCCCCGATTAACCTCTATGGGCGCTTTCCGTACTCAGTGTGAATGGGTAGAGTGGTGGGACAAGAAAGACCGCACTTATTTGCCTGAAGGAACCCCCAACGCTTATGGAGGTTATTATACAAAAGAGGATATACGTGAAATTTTGGCGCATGCCGAAAAGTTACATATCGAAGTGATTCCGGAAATTGAGTTTCCCGCCCACTCTGATGAGGTCTTTATCGGCTATCCGGAACTTTGTTGCACCGGCAAGCCTTACACGAGCGGAGAATTCTGTGCAGGTAATGAGCGGACTTATACCTTTATGGAAAATGTATTGACAGAAATTATCGACCTTTTTCCATCTGAATATATTCATATCGGTGGCGATGAGGCTAGAAAGATTGCATGGAAAACATGTTCGAAATGTCAGACTTTGATGGAAAAGGAGGGTCTTAAAGATTTGGAGGAATTACAGTGTTATATGATTGCGAGGATGGAGGCTTTTCTCACATCGAAAGGTAAAAGGATGATAGGTTGGGATGAGGTGTTGAATAATCACCTGGCTCCTACTTCTACAATTATTTCTTATAGGGGGCAGGAAACTGCATCGGAGGCTGCAAATAGGGGCTATAACGTGGTTTTCACTCCGGGAGCCGCACTCTATTTCGATTGGTATCAGGCTACTCCGGAGACGCAACCGCGAGCCATGATCGGATATTCGCCCATTAAAAAGGTATATTCCATTTATCCCGTTGCAGCAGATTCAATAACTGCTCTTCACAATGAGGAGTTGATACAGGGAAAACAGCTTAAGCCGAATAGCGTGCAATGGGTTCGTCCGGAGAAAATGAAATATGTGGTGGGAGTACAAGGCTGTGCTTGGACTGAATTTATGAATGATGAGAAACAATTGGAATACATGATTTTTCCACGTTTGCTGGCGGTTGCCGAGATGGCATGGACACAAGAGAAGAAACGGGACTGGCAGGATTTCAAACCACGTATGAATGCGCATATTCCACAATTGCAAGCACGAGGAATCAATACTTTTACGTTGACTGATGAAATTGAATTGACTACTCGGTTGCTGAAACCCGGGAAAATGGAAGTGGTATTGGATACGGAGAAATATCCGGTGGAGATACGCTATACGTTGGACGGCACTAATCCTACGATGAGTTCTCTGAAATATGAAAAGCCTTTTGTAATCCATGATTCGGTAGTGGTGAAAGCTGCTATATTCCGTGAAGAAAGAATGGTGGAACCGATATTGGTACAAAAAGTCGGAGTCATAGAAGAAATTACCAATTATTTTGAATACATCGAACCGGAACATTGGAAAGAATTGAATTTATGAAACTGATATTTTATGACGTTGTTGTAAAGTTACTTCTCCGGGTTTGGCAATTACAAGGAAGAGTATGGTAAACTTTCCGGAGCACAATCGGATAAGTACGGTTGGTGGTATGAATATCGAGATGGTAAATATATTAACAGGTAAAAATAAGGAAGGTGATCGTATATGAAATATGTATATATTTTTATAGTATTAATGTTCGGAGAATATGTTTTTGCTCAAAGCGGGGTGATTGCACATCGCGGATTCTGGA
>ERZ772805.2074-NODE-2074-length-13805-cov-2.814618_pt1 | contig 13805 bp, 15 predicted proteins | sample MGYA00511344_ERZ772805 | MGnify/ENA primary metagenome ERZ772805 (study PRJEB29015, sample SAMEA2737730) | human gut metagenome | biome: human gut; feature: human-associated habitat; material: faeces | place: China | collected 2012 ...
ACGCAACATAGTTATTATCTTTAGAGCTGATATTAAATATTTCGGATTTCTTTTCAGGCATATATATTTTTATATATTTCTTAAGCGTTCTCAAATCTCTTTTATGCTTTTCATATATTGCAACCTTAGCTTCTGAAATATATTCCTTACCGTCCAAAATATCCGCAAGAACCGCCCAATCGTACACCGCCTTTAATTTTTCTAAAAGCTCAAAGCGCTCGCCGAGATAGGATTGAAAATCATTTGCATTATCGTCAAAACCCGATGAAAACGAAACACTTTTCTTTTCAACATCTTTAAGTGCTTCGTCATCAAAAATATCAAAAAGCTTAACCGATGAGCCGCTTAAAAGAGAAAGCGCACTGTAAAGCACCTTATCGTCCTTTTTGCCAACACCAAACAGCTCGGCAATTTCAGCGTTTTTCTTTGTCTTGCCCTTAGATTTATCTTTTAAAGTATTCGCAAATTCATCAACGTCACTGCAATCAAGCTCAATCTCATAATTATCGTAAAAATAATTTTTTAAGTCATTATATATAGGCATAAAATCGCCCGATTTGTCATTTTTATAAGAATAATCAAAAAGAAAATGACCACGATTTTTGATAATATGATGAAGTGCAAGATAAACGAGCCTTACGTCATGAGGCTTATTACTCTTAATAAGCTCATTTCTCAAATGATAAATTGTCGGATAATCTCTGTGAAAATCCTTATCGGTATAATTCTCATCAGAAAATACGCAATAAGGAATTTTTGTAGATTTATCCTCAAGATATAAATTACTTTCACGAAGCTTGATAAAGAAGGCAGGGTCAATTTTTGAAATTTCCTCGTCAAAAAGCATTTCGAGAAGCTTTAATCTTTCACGCTTTCTTTGCGTTCTTCTGCGAGATGAGCGAAAGCCCCTTCTCTCCTCGGCAGAATTACTTTTTTCAAAAAGCCTTATGCCCCACATTGCGTTACCTTTAAACTTAGGAATTTTATAATTAGTATCGCAAACAGCCCAGCCAACGGAATCGGTACCTATATCAAGTCCCAAATAATACTCTTTACCCATAAATTTTTCTCCCTTTAAAAATTTTTATTGACAAATGCGATTTGAAATGCTAATATATAGACATCTCAAGACCTTATGAGATTACACTATAAGTTCAAATAAAAATTTATTCAAATCGTTGCTTAGCCAACATCACAGTGTGTGATTATTAAAGACTCGTTTTTACGGGTCTTTTTTGTTTTATAATTTAATAATAGCATATAATTTTTCAAAAATATATAGCTTGTCAAGAAATATTTTTCAAAGTACAATTTTATGTACTAAAAAACCGACTGTCAAAGGGAGAGGCTTCGTAAAGAAGTCTCTCCCTTTGGCTTTTTGTAATCGGTTGGAATGATGAATTGTAGGTATAATTTATTGTTTTGGAGGATTACACAATGAAAAAATATATTTTTGACGAAAGCAACGGACTTTGGTATGAATTGCAAGGTGATTATTATATTCCTTGTTTAACCATTTCTGAAAGTGAGAACTACTCTATCGGCATTTGGGGACAAAGGCACAAAAGATGGCTCAAGGAAAATCGCAAGGTTAGATATTACAATCTTATCACAAGCGGTAAACTAAATTCTTATCTTCACGATATTGATTTATTCGCTAGCGAAACAGAAAGTAGGCTTATCGATGAATTTGCGAAGAAACAAGGCATAACGGAAGAATTGAAAGCTAATGATATGATGGATTGGGTCGGTGCTATGAACAATATCAAAAATCAAAGATTATGGATATTTAGCTATGTAACATAACCACATACAACTAAAAATGAATAAAAAAATACGCCTTGTGAAAATTCATCAGGCGTATAGCTTATTTATATGTGATTTTAATATTGTCTATATCTTGCCATAAAAGCTTTTGACCACAGCAGGAGCAGTAATTTGTATATTCTCGGTCTATCGCTTTATGACATCTCGGACAAACCGGAAACATCAAATTAGCTTTTGATATGTAAATAGCTTGTTCAATTTTCATAGGCATTCTGTATTTACATTTTCCTCTTTTGCAACGAGTAAGAGCAAGCCCTCTATACCTGAGAGCTTGCTCTTTTTTCGTTGTACACCTTTTTAATTTTGCCTGTGCCAATTAGTACACCTTCGAGTATTAAACTTGCACAACACGGTGCAAATACAACATTAAATTTAAAAATAAATGATACGATTATCGCAACAATAATCAGCGATAATATTATCCAAGATATTTTGCGAAAATATTTATATTCCTTGTCATTTAAAGGCTTTTCCGGTGTATCAAGCGGACAAAGAATGAATATTAAAGTAGCAAATACTAAAGATATACTAAGTAATGCAATTCTAATATCATACATTTTTGACAGCTTGATAAGCACTATACAGCATAAAATTGATAAAGTTGATAATATTTCGCATCTTGTTTCAGTCTTGGCATGATAGCCACCAGCAAATTGCCTAATTAAAAAAAATGCAAAGAAAAAAACAACGCTTTGTAAAAACGCACTAAATATTGCACCTATTATTGATGTAATAATCAAAAAAAATATATTTGAATAAAAAACAAAAAATCCATACTGATAAATTGAAATTTTGTCATAAAATATATTGTCGTTTTCCACAAATTTTTCTGCTGTTTTCCGTGCCAACTTTCCAATCATTATTTAATTTTACTGAGTGCCTTCAGTTCAGCTGGCATTTGAGGCTGAAAAATAGCAAGACTTGTTGTACTATTAACATTTGTTTTAAGTGTGCTGGAAACCATTTTATCCACCATTTTAATAAATATTTTTCTCATTATTACTACCTCCTTTGTATCAATTAGTATTTATTTTGATATTTAATTTATATCAAACCCTTAAATAAAAATCAACAAATTATGATAAATGATTACAAATAATCAACTAATTGCAAAATTATGAAGTACCACGAAACTATTTCTGTATTCCTTAATATTCTACAATTATTTCAAAACTATTTCGCTATTAGTTTGTTCTATTTATAAAATATAAGTGTTAGCATATATTTTATAAGGAAGGAAAGCAATATGGAACAACAATTAAAGCAAATTGGAAAAAGGATTGCAATTTGTCGAAAGAATTTAGATTTAAGTCAAAAAGATTTTGCTTCAAAATTAAATATTTCAAATAATCATCTTTCAAATATTGAAAATGGTAAATCTGCGCCAAGTTTCATGTTGTTTATGGATATTTGTTCTGTATTAAACGTAAATATCGAATATATTGCAACTGGAAGAGTATATCCTGATTTAGATAAAGAAATAATCGAAAAAATAAAAAGGTGTTCAGATGAAGATAAAATTAAAATATCAGGTATTGTTGATGTTTTCCTAAAATAATGTCACTTGCAATTAAATACCCATTATCGTATAATCAATTTATGGTTATACGATTTTTTATTTAGGAATGATAATATGAAAATAGCAATATGTGATGATATAACAGAATACAGACTTTCAATAAAGGCATTTGCAAATGAATATTTTAAAATTCATAATATAGAGTATATAATTGATGATTTTAAAAATGGAACGGACTTATTAAATTCGCAAGTTAATTATGATATTCTTTTTCTCGATATAGAATTAGGTGATTCAAACGGAATCGAAATTGCTAAAAATATGCAATCAAAAGATAAGCATACAGTAATTTTAATTGTAACTTCTTATCGTCAATATTTAGATGACGCTATGGACATTAATGTCACACGCTATATTGATAAGCCAGTAACACAAGGACGCATATTTTCTGCCCTCGATAAAGCATTATCGATAATTAATGAAAGCATTATTACATTCACAACAAAAGATAATCAAATTATACGTCTTAGGTGTTCGGATATAGTCTATGCTGAAGCAAAATTCAAGAGTGTATATGTCTATACTAAAAACTCACATTACAGAATCAAGGAACCAATCAAAAAACTGCGTACTATTTTAAATTCCACTTGTTTTGCAGCTCCACACAACAGTTATATTGTTAATCTTAATTATATAACTAACTTTAAGCGCAACGAAATAATATTAGCGTTTCCGTATAGTGATATTAAAATTCCAATAGCCACAAGAAAGCAAGCTGATTTTAAAAAACATTTTTTAAATTTTATTAATGAGGATATTAAAAATGACTAAAATAATTATTGATATATTCATGTATCTGTTTGAGTTTATGTTGTTTTGGAATTATTCAAACACACTATTTGAACCAAAAAAGAATACAAAAATTAGGCTTTTTTTAATGCTTTTAAATACACTGGTTTTATGTACTATATATCAGTTCAATATTACATATTTAAATGTTATTTTAATGTTCATTACTTCTTCATTCTCTTTTTCTTTATATAATGTTTCATTTAAAACAGCTATATTTCATTCTTTAATTTTTATGGTAGTTATGCTGGCATCCGAGATATTTATAATGGTGATATGTTCAATATTGTTCAATGATTTTAATGCTTTGGAGAACAACATATCAGTTTATCTTTTTTCTGCAATTACAAGTAAATTAATTTATTTTGCAATAATAATGGCAATATTAAAAGCCTTTGCTCAAAAAGAAAGCGCAGAACAAGCCAACAAATTTTTTTGGTTGCTTTTTGTAATGCCTTTAACTAGTATAATGGTATTGCTTTGTTTCAGGTATATAACCTATCAAATGAAACTTACACATTTTTTTAGTTTTTTGTGGGCGATTTCTTGTTTAGGTCTTTTATTTGCTAATATACTTGTGTTTGCAATATATGAATATTCTCTAAAAAGTACAAAAGAACTTTACGAACTAAAAACAATTAGCTATCAAGAGGAACAAGATAAAAAATATTACGAAATATTAGAACAAACAAATAAAGAAATGCATTTATTTTCGCATGATATAAAAAATCATTTGATACAAATTAGGAATCTTGAAGATATTAATGCCATTCAAGATTATGTTGATAAATTATACCCGAATATTGAACACTTTTCTCGTATAGGTATAAGTAAAAACAAAATGTTAGATTTAATAATCAGTAAGTATTCAAGACTTTGCGAGAGTAAAAATATTCAATTTGATATTGATGTGAAAACGGCAAATCTTTCTTATATTGATGATGTTGATTTGTCTACTTTGATGAATAACATATTGGATAATGCAATAGAAGCGGCAGAAAAATCCAACAGCAAATTTGTTCAGTTATATTTATTTTCTAAAAACGCTATGTATGATGGATTACTTATAAAAAACAGTTGCGATTTTGCTCCCATAAATAAAGACGGAATTTTAAATACAACTAAAAATAATAAATCATTTCATGGCTTTGGTACAAAAAGTATCAAAAATATAATAAAGAAATATGATGCAATTTATGATTGGAAATATGATGAAAAATCAAAAATATTTGAAACAAATATAGTATTTTCAAAAAAATAAGACACTCCGTTAAAATGTCTCGGTTAATTCCGGGGCATTTTTTATTTTTGCTTATTTTCTGCATTTATCTTCTATTTTTCTGCATTTATCAAAATGTATTGAAAAAACAAGATTTTTTATATATAAAATAGATGTATTAAATTTGACGAATAGAGGTGAATTCTGATGTTTTAGTTAGACTGTTATTAAACTGAAAGCAAATCACAATGCAAACCAATATTACAGAGCACTTGCTCAAAAGAAAGGACAAACATTATGAAACATGCAAAAATCTTTTTGACTTTTTTGATAATTCTTAGTTGCTTTACAGCAGGCTTTTCAATGACTGCCCTTGCAGGAAACGACAATGTTGCATTTTCATTTACTATGAAAGCAAACTCAGCAAGGAACTATACCGGAAATAGGTATAGAGAAACCACAAGAACAAACAATCCGTGGAAAGTGAATATGACCGGCAGCACCGAGGGAAATAATACACAAGCATATTACTTTTTGGCAAGCAACGGTGCGCGGAGGATACAATATTCAGACCAACATCTTGTTAAAGCCGGAAGCGGAAACCATTATTATAAAGCTTATGCCGAAGCGTCAAAGCAAGGAGTGTCATTAGGCTGCAAAAACAATAATAATGTAAACAAAAGCTATACAGTAGCAGGTTATTGGGATGAAGAAACCGGCGGAACAATATAACAATATAAAATTTACCTTGCAAAAATATCCCCTGCATACGATTTTTGTTGTGTGCAGGGGCACATAAATTTGTATGAAGGGAGGACGTAATGATTTGAAAGTTTCATATTATTTAAAAAGAATTATTAATGATAAAATCAAGCTTGGATTTATATTTCTGCTGTTTTTATTGCCGATAATGGATTTAATATCTAAACTGGTTAGTATTCACCACGGAGCAACGCCTATGACGCCGTGGTCATCAACATTTCTTTCTTTAACATCGACCTCATTTATATTTCATTCGCTCTTTTTCAACTTTCTTCCATTATATCTGCTTATTATCAGTTGTGATGATTGTTTTGAGGATTGCACAACAAAATACCGTAATATCCTTATTTCAAAATGGGGCAAAAAGGATTATGTAATAACAAATATTACAAAATCATTTTGCATTTCCTTTTTCCTGATACTTTTTACATTGCTTTTAAATATGCTTATGTCAGAAATAATTTTCAATACGGCGACCTACAGCATATTCAGCGAAAATTTAGTTGATGAGGATAAGACGAGCCTTTTTTATATTGAGGCAACACATCCAACCGTAACAAATATAATTTACATATTTACCACGTCCTTATTGTCCGGAGCAATAGGCGCTGCCGGAGCGGCACTTGCAATGGCAATTAAAATCAGAAAAATCGTTTATCCTTTACTCTTTCTTTTATGGTTTTTGCCGGCGCACACCGACAAATCCATTATGCTCGCATTACAACCGTTTTGCGAATATGGCTTAGATACGAAAATACCCGTATTTGTCATAACTCTCGGAATTTTTGTAGTATTGACAATCGGTGCGGCGATAAAAGAGGTGCATTATGCAAAAATTTAAGCATACCGCTTCAAAGTATGCTGTGGTATCGGCATTGGCTTTGTTTATTATGATTTTTTTGTGGTTTTTTTTCAATTGGAGTTATGTAAACTTTAAGGGAGATATATTATTCAACTATTCAAACAAAGATAAGCTGACCGAATTTTTTACAGATAATTTTTATGGAACAAGGGCTTGCTGTTTAGTATTCCCTTTGCCGTTTGCCTTTGCAATTAATTATCTGCTTTACGATGAAAAAGTATTTTATATTTGCAGAATGAAAAACCGAATGCAATATATAACGCAATGTGTTTTAAATATAATTGCTTTTTCATTTATTTGTGCCTTTTTTCACGAGGCAGTCAGCATAATATGTTCTTACCGAATTTTTGGCGGCGAATTGATAAACGAACTTCACATAATAAAATATTGCTCATTAAATTTTATTACAATATTTTTATATTTTGTCAGAGTCGGCGGGGTATTTCTTTTGATAAGATTGTTTACCAATAAAAAAATTGCGCCGTATATTTTATTTGCCGTTTACGTTTTAGAATTTTATTTGTCTAATTTTTTTGGTTGGCTGCCGGTTAATGACGCAAATATTATCGAAAATCTGATTTTTGAAAATAATATGTCAGCCGTTATTTTCGCCATAATCAGAGAGATAAGTTTTGCGATAATAATTATAATTTTTTCGTATTTTAAATTTCAAAAAAAGGACATCTTGAACAATGAAAAGAAATAAAGCAGTCGGTTTATTTTTAATGATTATAATCATATTCCAAGCACTTTATTTTTTAAATGACGAGAGCTTGCATTTATATTCCTTTGCTGTCGGTATCAATAGGGAAAGCAAAGACGCTATGGACATAATTACAATGGCTGTTTTTCTCGTTCCGGTGTTTTTTATGCACTTTTATTTCAGCGAAACTCTGTATAATTTAACTCACGGCTACGGAAAGCTTTACATTATAAGGCAATATTCAAAAACGAAATTAATCATTAAGCAAATCGTCAAAATTTTTCTGTCGGTATTGGTTATTACCGCATTTCAAATTATCACGTCATTTATATTCGGCGCAAGCTTGAAATCTGTTCAAGCAGGCAATATGATACGCTGTGTTTCGATATACATAATATGTATTTTCACTATGCAAATGCTCCAGATGATGCTTGAATACTTTTTTAAACCGGAGCAGGCGGCAATTATATGCTGTGCTTATGCTTTAGTTTCATATAGCGTAGGATATTTTCTTGCAGACAGTATTATTGTACGAGTATTATTCTTTCCTTGTCTGATGTTTGGCGCAGTGAACGGTGCATTAACAAGCGAAACATATTATATAAAATCATTTGCTGTTTTATTATTAATATGTTTATGCCTTATCGTCGGTAATATATATAAATTCAAAAAAACAGATATATTTTAGGAGGAAAAACAATGATTACTTTAAAAAATGTGAGCAAAACATTGGGAAAACATCTTGTGCTTGATAATATTAATTATACATTTGAAAACGGTATGGTATATGGCCTTTGCGGTCACAACGGCTCAGGAAAGACGATGCTTTTGAGAGCTATTGCCGGCCTTATTGTTCCTGACGATGGTGAGATTATAATTGACGGTGAGAAACTTCACCGTGACATTTCATTTCCGCCGAATGCGGGTATTGTCATAGAAAGTATGGAGCTTCTGCCTAAATACAATGCTTTTGACAATTTACGTTTGCTTGCAGACATTAAGAAAATTGCGAGTGACGAAGATATAAGAAACAGCTTAGAGCGTGTCGGTCTTAATTCGGATTTGAAAGTAAAAAAATTTTCTCTCGGTATGAAACAAAGATTGAATGTTGCGCAGGCAATTTTTGAAAAACAGAATATAATTTTGCTCGACGAGCCGACAAATGCGCTTGATAATGACGGCGTTCAGCTTATTTACAGTATCATTAAAGAGGAAAAACAGCGTGGTGCTACAGTTATTGTTGCCACGCATCACAAAGAGGACTTGGATGAACTCTGCGACACAATTTTAACAGTATCGGAGGGGAGATTAATTGAATAGTAAATTATTTAAAAAGAAATCGGCACTCATTTTTTTATCCGTTTTTGCCATAATAATTGTTGGCTGTGTTTTTTTGAATGCCTTTTTGGTCAAACCCGCAATCGCAAAAAGCGGTAATGATATTGATTCATCAGCCACAGACGAGGTCACTGAGGATGAACCCGAAATCGAGAGAAAAAAGACAGACGACGGTTTTATATATTACATTTTAACAGATGATAATAAAAACGTTTATGTAACAATTAACTCCTATGACGGTGATGAAAAAAATTTAATTATTCCAAACAGTATTGAAAATTATCCTGTAAAAGAAATTGGCAGCAACTGTTTTTCAAATATCAATAAAGTGGAGTCAATTACAGTACCCGACTCTGTTGTAGCAATAGGTGATTTTGCATTTTTCGGCTGCCCAAATCTTACAAAAGTTGTTATTCCGAGCAGTGTTAAAAAAATTGGTGCTGCCATAAATTCCGGCTCACATTTCACGATATACGGCGAGTCCGGTTCTTATGCCGAGGAGTATACGCTCCATCCCGAAAAGCACACCTGCACAGACCCTATTGCTTTTAAGGCTATCAATTCTAAAGATTAAATTGCAACCAAACATATATATTTGGTTAGAATTATGTTAATTTAAAATAAATTATATAGATATTCGTATGGGAAAATGGACATATGAAGATGTATCAAAATATGTTGAATCGCAAAGTCAGCATAAATGCAAGGTTTTGAGTGCCAAACCCGAACAGCAATTTGACGACCTCGATTTAGACGTGACAGTTTGGAATGTAAAAACTGATACTGACGGAGCATGGTGGGTTGTAGAGGGAGACACTGTTCCCATGAATTTGTATCCGCAAGGTGCATACTATTTTGGAACAGACGAAGTCTACTCATTTCATATGGGATTAATGGAACGAATGCAGGCATCGCAGAAGCAATACAATCCTGATGACTATATTGAAACGGCTTCATTAGGTACTGAGATTGCTCCTCAACTTTTACGTAAACTAAGAAACATTGCCGCCCAAATTGATTTGGCAACAGAAATAGAAGATTTTCAATCAATTGGTGTTCAAAGCAGAGAAATACTAATTGAACTTGGAAATTATATTTATGATTCGCATATGGCAGGTAATCAAGAGCAACCACAAGCTTCCAATTTTAAGAAAAAAGCCGAACTGACTATGCAATTCTATTTAAATGAATCTGATAACGCAGATTATCGCAGCATGATCAAAAAATTGACTGAGGCAACATGGGACTACGCAAATAAAATAACCCATTCGAGTAGTGCAACATATTATGAAGCATCTACTTGTGTATCCCTATGTATTTCTCTTGTTTGTGTCTATGAAAATGTTCGGAACGATATATTCATATGACGAAAATATAGCTGCAAAGGTTGGCTTTATTTCCTATTGCTTTGGGTCAAAATTCTGGGAAATGGTTATTCCACTGAAACGGTTAAGGTTGTTTTGCAGTATGGCGCTGATGAAATCGGTTATAACAATATCGCAATCTTTGTAGCAAAAAGCAATTACCGTTCTCAAAATGTTTTGTCCCGTTTAGGCGTATGGTTGAACCATCAGCGAATCGGAAAATCTTATGTAATTCATCCAAAGAATTTGAGCGTAAAAAATGAAGTGATTTATTTACCGCCATATATGACATTTTGTCTGTAAAATTAAATAAAGAATTTTTATATTCTTCGTCATCAAATGGTGCACTACCCTACTGTAAATAATAATGCGGATTTAGAGTTTCTTTATACACCTCAGTGTAAGGTTCGCTTGTATGTTGAGCTGCTGACTACCAGCAAGCTGAGCGATTACCATACAGACCTTAACAAGCAGGTAGAAACAATGTTTTCTCGGACGGTTTACCCGCTAAATAGAAAAGTCGCTGTCACAGACGGCGGCTTTTCCTTTTCGGGAAGTATTCAAGAAGTCATACAGTTCCGTGAGTAATGGAAGAAGGCAATGATTTGAGAAAAAGAGAAGTGTAATATTCTGAAAATTTCTTGAAATTTCTGGAAAAGTCTGCTATAATACTTGTGTATAACTGTATGGTGGGATAATTTATATCCTTTTTGCCTTAGAAATTATGGAAGGCGGACTTGTCTATGACAAACGGAAATGCGACAATCATTGTCGGCTCGGCTTGGCTCGGCAGGAACATAACGCCGTTTTTTCAGCGTATCAAGCCTTATTTCATACAATTTATAACGAACCAGTTGCCGGAGACAGGGCGCATTATGCCTTGGCTTCGGCTTTTTGCGTTTGTCGGAAGGATGGTGGTTTAATATTGAAGTCCTAACCACGACCCGTAAACACATCTTTTCTCGGCGTGTCCGCTGCCGGAGGAAGAAAATAGCGGATAGAATTATTTTGGAGGAATGAAAATGAAGAAGAAACTTCTAAGCCTTCTGCTTGCGTTGTGCCTTGTGATGGCACTTGTTCCGATGACAGCGTTTGCTGAAGGAACTTCAGTAGATAGTTGGGACGGTACGGCAGATACAAGCTGGTACACCGACCATAAGACGGATACTGAATACCATTTCACCACTGCCGAACAGTTGGCCGGTTTAGCGCAGTTAGTCAATGACAAAACTGCATCTGTATCATTTGAAGGAAAAACGATTTACTTAGATAATGACCTCGACTTATCCGGCTCCCAGTGGACTCCCATTGGAGATGGCAGTAACCATAGAAGATTTTTTGCTGGTACTTTTAATGGACAGCATCATAAAATCATGAATCTGAACCATCACTATACTGGGGATGAAGTTGTTCGAAATGGACTTTTCGGAGTTGTTTCTGACGGTGGTACATTAAAGAATTTACTTGTTATAGACGCTGATATTGCCTCAAATGATGGTTCATTAATTGCTGGCATTTTGGCGGATTGGGTCAATGGCGGCACCGTTGAAAACTGCTATACAAGCGGAAAAATAGAAAACAATGTTGGCAGCAAGTTCGTTGGTGGGCTGATTGGTCAATGCACTTGGAGTGCACAGGTAAAAGGCTGTGGCTCAGACGCCAAGGTTATCAGTACAGAGTCCAATGAAGATGATGTTGATACCGTTGGCGGGCTGATTGGTCAGTGGGAAAACTCTGCGGACAGCTCGTCGATTACCGATTGTTGGTTTGGCGGTTCTGTTTCCTGCAATAATATCTATTCAGCTGTAGGTGGTATTCTCGGTGCAAACTTTGAAAACTTCTCTGGGAACAAGCCTGGCGTAATAATCAAAAATTGCATAGTTGCAACAAAAAACATCACTTGCGCTGAGCCAGGCAATATCACTTGGATTACAGCTGTTGTAAAGACCCATGTTACCGACTGCATTTGGCCGGATACTCCTCCTGATGGTGTAACGCTTGATGAAGAAAAATATCCTGATAATAAAGGCAATTACTTTGCCGTTGCTAAGCTGGTGGTTGATTGGGATGCAGGTACTGCGAGTGCCGACCCGACCTTTGACCAGTCGTCGTGTGGCACTGCTGTCTCCAAGTTCACCTCCGCAGATGTCCTTGCTGGCTTGCAAACCAATGCCGGTGCGGGCGTTGAATGGGTTGCCGGAATCGGTCATCCAACTTTTGTGTGGGATGACAATAACATCCCCGCTGATTACACAGCTGTCGATGCAGCCATCGCAAGGGCAACGGCTCTTGATAGCAGCCTTTATACAAATTATTCTGCGGTAAAAGATTCCATTAACTCTGTTGACCGAGCAAAAAGCAAAGCCCAGCAAACAGAGGTTGATGCAATGGCAAAGGCTATTGAAGATGCCATTGCTGCCCTACAATACAAGGATTCAGATTACACAAAAGTAGATGTAGCCATTGCCAAAGCAAATGCACTGAACAAGGATAACTACAAGGACTTCGCCGCCGTGGAAGCCGCTGTCAAAGCTGTTGTCCGTGGTAAAAATATTACGGAGCAGACCGAGGTTGATGCAATGGCTAAGGCTATTGAAGATGCCATTGCTGCCCTGCAATACAAGGATGCAGATTACACAAAGGTAGATGCAGCCATTGCCAAAGCAAATGCACTAAACAAGAATGACTACAAAGATTTCTCCGGTGTGGAAACCGCTGTCAAAGCTGTTGTCCGTGGTAAAAATATTACGGAGCAATCTGAAGTAGACAAGATGGCAAAGACTATCGAAGATGCGATTGCCGCTCTTGAGAAAAAGCCTGCCAGTACCAAACCGGGAACATCAGATAAGAGTCCGCTGACTGGCAATACAAGCAACCTTGCACTGTGGATTTCCCTACTGTTAGCCAGCGGCGGCGCAACCCTTGCTACAACGGTTGCCAGCAGAAAGAAAAAGTACAACAGATAATTGAATAACATTCCCTTGCTCCATCTTCTGAGCAAGACAAAAGCGTCGTAGAAATACGGCGCTTTTTTGTTACCTAATTATTGAATAGAATATACGAGACTTGAGTTTGGATTAAATCTGATTGAATAATTAGCTTTTATATTCTTCGTCATTAAATTGCACAGTACCCTGATGTAAAAGATGATGCGGATTTAGAGTTTCTTTTGACGCTTCAGTGTAAGGTTCGCAATTCCTCATACGAATTTGCTGCGCTGAGCAAAAATAAAATTCTGAGAGATTTTTGAGAGACGAAAAGTCTGAAAAATGGCTTAAATAGGCGGTTTTGAAAAAAGATTGCGAGGCTCTGACTCCGTCATTTAAGGTTCGAATCCTTATACCTCTGCCAAAGAGGAACGA
>ERZ772805.2085-NODE-2085-length-13741-cov-7.765965_pt1 | contig 13741 bp, 10 predicted proteins | sample MGYA00511344_ERZ772805 | MGnify/ENA primary metagenome ERZ772805 (study PRJEB29015, sample SAMEA2737730) | human gut metagenome | biome: human gut; feature: human-associated habitat; material: faeces | place: China | collected 2012 ...
AAAACGATGAAGCATAGTAAAAAAACAGGGTGCGCCCACCCGGACGCACCCTGCAAAAGACCACAGACAACAGCGATATGGAACCAAAAAACGCGGGAGCTCCTTTCTGGAGACTCCCGCGTTTTTCGGTTACTGTGCTCTGCGTGAAGCTTTTGGCTTTACAGCCACTCGCCTTTCAGCACGAATTTTTCGCGCTCGGCACCCGTGGAGACGAACTGGATCTCGTGGCCCAGCTCTTTTTCCAAAAACTCCACATAGGCCTTTGCTTCCTTGGGCAGCTCCTCCCAGCTCTGGCAGCCGGAGATGTCCTGGTTCCAGCCGGGCAGCATGGTGACAACAGGCTCCACACGGTCCAGGTCGGACAGGGGATCGAAGCGGGGGACTTCTACCCCGTCCAGCTTGTAGCCGGTGATGACCGGGATCTCTTTCATGCTGCTCAGCACGTCCAGCTTGGTAAGGGCGATTTTATCCGCGCCCTGGCAGGCCAGACCATAGCGGCTGGCCACACAGTCAAAGGGGCCAACCCGGCGGGGACGGCCGGTAGCGGCACCATACTCTCCGCCAGCCTTGCGCAGCTGTTCGTTCCAGTCTTCCCCCATGGCGTTCTCAGCCGCAAAGGGGCCTGCGCCCACGCAGGTGGAGTAGGCTTTCAGCACGCCCACCACATGGTCCAGCTTGCAGTTGGGGATGCCTGCCCCCAGCGGCGCGTAAGCCGCCAGCGTGTTGGAACTGGAAGTAAACGGGAAGATGCCGTAATCAATATCCCGCATGGCGCCCAGCTGGGCCTCCAGCACGATCCGCTTGCCGCTGTCGTGGGCCTGCTGTAAAAACGCGCCCACATCGCAGATGTAGGGAGCAAACTTTGCGGCCTGCGCCTCACACCAGTGGAACAGCGCGTCGTAGGACATTTTTTCCTGATGATAGCAGCCTGCCAGCTCCATGTTCTTGGAGTCCAGGATCATGTGCAGGCGGTCCTGGGTGCGCTCCTCGTCCAGGTGGAGCAGGTCGCCCAAACGCAGGGTCTTTTTGCGGTATTTGTCGCTGTACGCGTAGGCAATGCCCCGCCGGGTGGAACCAAAGGCCGTGCCATTCTTGGCCAGACGGTCTTCCTCCAGCCCATCCTGTACTTTGTGCCAGGGCATGGAGATGGTGGCCTTATCTGAAAGTTTGAGGTTTTTGGGGCTGATCTCCACACCCCGCTCCTCGATAGCGGCCATTTCACCCGCCAGATGGTCCAGGTCTACCACCATGCCGGTGCCCAGCACACAGGTCACCTCCGGGTGGAGGATGCCCGAGGGCAGCAGGTTCAGGATGAACTTGCCTTTCTCGGTGACAACGGTATGTCCGGCGTTATTGCCGCCCTGATAGCGGGCGACGATATCAGCGTTTTCAGCCAGCAGATCGATGACGCGGCCCTTGCCCTCATCGCCCCAGTTGATACCAGTAACTGCGGTAAGCATACGATGCTTCGCTCTCCTTTTTATCTGTTTCCGGCACAGGGTCGGAATTTCAGCTTGATTTTTGGGTGCGGTATGATTATACTAGCAGGCAGAAAATGTGTAAAACGTATCTTGTACATAGTTGCAATGTAATTTGCGTATGGCAGAGGAGGAGCTCCCCATGTATGTGGATTGGGAATACTACAAAATCTTTTACTATGTAGCAAAATATCAGAATTTCACCAAGGCGGCCCGTGTGCTGGGCAACAACCAGCCCAACATCACCCACTCCATGAACCGGCTGGAAAGCCAGCTCAACTGCGTGCTCTTCATCCGCTCCAACCGGGGCGTCACCCTGACGCCCGAGGGGGAGCTGCTCTACTCCCGTATTGCCTCGGCGGCAGTGCAGATCCAGGACGCAGAGGAAGAGCTGAGTGCCAGTGCCACCCTGGAGCATGGAGCCATCAGCATCAGCGCCACGGAAACGGCCCTGAACATCTATCTCTCTGAAAAGCTGCGGGCGTTCCACCCCGAGTCCCCCGGCATCCGGCTGCGCATCTCAAACCACTCCACCCCGCAGGCCGTGCAGGCCGTAAAAAACGGTGAGGTAGATTTTGCGGTCATTTCGACCCCGGCGGAAGTCGAGTCCGGCTTGAAAATGGTGGAGCTGAAGCCGTTTTACGAGGTGCTGGTGGGCGGCAAGACGTTCACCGCATTGGCAAGCCAGAACCTGACTTTGAAAGAATTGGGCAATTATCCCCTCATCTCCCTGAGTGACGAGAGCATGACCCGGAGCTTTTACCGGCAGTTCTTCCTGGAGCATGACGCGGTGCTGAAGCCCGACACCGAGGCCGCCACCACCGACCAGATGCTCACGCTGGTCAAAAACGAGCTGGGCCTCGCCTTTGTGCCGGAACCCATGGCCAAAGATCCGTTGGAACGCGGCGAGATCGTCCAGCTGCATCTGCAGGAGATCATCCCCACCCGTTCCATCTGCCTCGTCTACGACCATCACCGCCCGCTGAATACGGCGGCCCGGAAGTTCCAGCAGCTGCTGACGGCTGCCGACCATAAATGCTGAAAACAGCCCGGCTCCCTGCTGTGATACAGGGAGCCGGGCTGTTTTGATCCTTTTTCCTTTTTTGGTTTTGTAGTTATACTCGCTCGGCCACCAGCTGGAATCCTTCTTTGGTGAGCTCCGTACGGATCTGCTCGATCTGTGCGTGGTCACGAGTCTCAAGAGCCAGCTTGAGGAAGCAGCTGGAGATGGGCATGTTGGGGTCGGAACCGTCGTGGAGGACCGACACCACGTTGCTGCCGCAGCGGGAAACGATGGCCGCCACCTTTTCCAGCTGGCCAGGCTTGTCTTCCAGTGCGATGGTCAGGTTGGCCTTGCGGCCGCTCATGACCAGACCACGGGTGATGACACGGTTGAGGATGTTCACGTCAATGTTGCCGCCCGAGATGAGGCAGACCACCTTTTTGCCCTCGATGGGCAGCTTGTGGAACAGGGCTGCAGCCACCGGCACCGCGCCGGCACCCTCGGCCACCAGCTTCTGGTTTTCCATCAGGGAGAGGATGGCTGCCGCCGTTTCGTCCTCGGTCACCGTGACGATATCATCCACATATTCCTCACAGATCTGATAGGTCAGCTCACCGGGCGTCTTGACCTGGATGCCGTCTGCAAAGGTGGAGGCTGCTTGCAGGGTCTGATACTTGTGCTCGTGCAGGGAGCGGTACATGCTGGGGGCACCCTCGGCCTGCACGCCGTAGACCTTGACGTCCGGTTTGAGGCTCTTGAGTGCAAAAGCCACGCCCGAGATCAAGCCGCCGCCGCCCACCGGGACGATCACCGCATCCACATCCGGCAGCTGCTCCAGAATTTCCAGGCCGATGGTCCCCTGTCCTGCGATCACCTGCTCGTCATCGTAGGGGTGGATAAAGGTCATCCCCGTCTCAGCCTGCAGCTCCACAGCCTTGTCGTGGGCGTCGTCATAGGTACCGGGCACGAGGCAGACCTCAGCGCCCAGATTCTTGGTGTTTTCCACTTTCATGATGGGGGCACCATCCGGCATACAGACAATGCTCTTGATGCCGCGGCGGGTGGCTGCCAGCGCCACGCCCTGGGCGTGGTTGCCCGCCGAGCAGGCAATCACGCCTTTTTCGCTCTCTTCCTTGGAGAGCTGGCTGATTTTATAGTAGGCACCGCGCACCTTGAAGCTGCCTGTAGCCTGCAGGTTTTCGGTTTTGAGGTAGAGCTGGCAGTCTTTCGACAGCTTGGGTGCCTCGATGAGGTCGGTCTTGCGTGCAACGTCCTTAAGAACAAAGGCGGCGTGGTAGATCTTATCCAGAGTCAGCATGACAACTACTTCCTATCCTGTTTTTGTAAAATTTCGTGTGATAGGAAATAGTATAGAATACCAAAATTGTTTTGTCAAATGAAGATATTTCACAGTTTGACGCGGCAACAGGAAAAGAGTCAACACCGCCGGGGGGCCCCGATGATGCTGACTCTTTTCTGCTTTCCCTTTTTAAATTTCTGCAAGAATGGCGTCGCCCATGGCGGTGCAGCCCAGGCAGGTGCAGCCATCGCTCATGTTGTCGGCGGTGCGCAGGCCCTTGTCCAACACCTTGCTGACGGCGTTCTCAATGGCCTCGGCCTCTTCGGCCATGCCAAAGGAGTAGCGCAGCATCATAGCGGCAGACAGGATGCAGGCGGTTGGGTTGACGATATCCTTTCCCGCGATGTCCGGGGCAGAACCGTGAATGGGCTCATACAGGCCGCGGGTACCCTCGCCCAGAGAGGAGGAGGGGATCATTCCGATGGAGCCCGTGATCATGGAAGCCTCATCCGAAAGGATGTCGCCGAACATGTTCTCGGTGACGATGACGTCGAACTGAGCCGGGTTCTTAACGATCTGCATGGCGCAGTTGTCCACGAACATCTCGCTGTACTCCACTTCCGGGTACTCAGCCTGCAGGCGGTGCATGACAGAGCGCCAGAGGCGGCTGGTGTCCAGTACATTGGCCTTATCCACGCAGCAGAGCTTCTTATTGCGCTTTTGGGCCGTCTCAAAGCCGATGCGACCGATCCGCTCGATCTCGTGCTCGGAGTAGGGCATCGAATCGACGGCCAGCTTCTCACCGTTGGGCAGGGTCTCGGTCTTGTGCTCGCCGAAGTACACGCCGCCGATCAGCTCCCGGACAATGAGGAAGTCAATGCCCTGGGCTACGATCTCAGGCTTGAGGGGGCTGGCGGGAGCCAGCTGGGGCCAGATCTTGGCGGGGCGGAGGTTGGAGTAGAGGCCCATGCCGGCACGGAGGCGGAGCAGGCCTTTCTCGGGGCGCTTATCGCCGGGCATCCCCTCCCACTTGGGGCCGCCCACCGCACCCAGCAGGACGCTGTCGGCGGCCAGGCACTTGTCCAGCTCGTGCTGAGGCAGCGGGTCGCCGTACTTGTCAATGGCCTCGCCGCCCATGGCAGCGTCGGTATAGTGGAACGTATGGCCATACTTTTCGGCCACCTGATCGAGAACACGGAGGGTCTGCTTCACGATTTCCGGGCTGGAGCAGTCGCCCCAGATGACGGCAATATTTTTCTCCATTCGTTATCTCCTTTATCAGTTCTACTTCGTACAACCTCGAAGCACCTTTACTTCTTCGTCAGCGACTTCATCAGGCCGCCATCGGCGATGATCTTCTGGATGAACGGCGGGAACGGCTCGGCCTGGAAGACCTTGCCGGTGGTCACATCGGTGATGACACCGGTGTCAAAATCCACGGTCACATTGTCCCCTGCATGGATGGCGTCCACGGCCTCCGGGCACTCCATGATGGGCAGGCCGATGTTGATGCTGTTGCGGTAGAAGATGCGGGCAAAGCTCTTGGCGATGACGACGGAAATACCCGCCGTCTTGATGGCCAGCGGGGCATGCTCGCGGGAGGAGCCGCAGCCGAAGTTCCAGCCGCCGACCATGATGTCGCCGTCTTTCACGTTGTGGACGAACTCTTTGTCGATGTCCTCCATGCAGTGGGTGGCCAGCTCCTGGGCATTGGGGGTGTTCAGGTAGCGGGCAGGGATGATGACGTCCGTATCGACGTTATCGGGGTATTTGAAAACAGAACCGTTTGCATTCATGGCAGTTTCTCTCCTTTCGTCAGACCGTGCGGGGGTCGGTGATGTAGCCCGTCAGAGCGCTGGCAGCAGCGGTGGCGGGAGAGGCCAGGTAGACCTCGCTCTTCACATGGCCCATGCGGCCCACGAAGTTGCGGTTGGTGGTGGAAACGCAGCGCTCACCCTCGGCCAGGATGCCCATGTAGCCGCCCAGGCAGGGGCCGCAGGTGGGGGTGGACACGATGCAGCCCGCATCAATAAAGGCTTCGGTCCAGCCGCGCAGGATGCACTCCTTATAAACCGCCATGGTGGCCGGAATGATGATGCCCCGCACACCCTTGGCAATGTGTCTGCCCTTGAGGATGTTGTAAGCGGCCTCCATATCCTCCAGACGGCCATTGGTGCAGCTGCCGATGACCACCTGATCGATCCGGATGTCCTTTCCCTCACTGGCGGGGTGGGTGTTCTCCGGCAGATGGGGGTAGCTGACCGTGGGCTCCAGCTTATCCAGGTCGATCTCGATGGTCTTTTCGTATTCGGCATCCGGGTCAGCCTCGTAGTAGACCGGGGTGCGCTGGCTGCGGCCGTTCAGGTACGCTCTGGTGACCTCGTCCACAGGGAAGATGCCGTTCTTGGCACCGGCTTCAATGGCCATGTTGCAGACGCAGAGGCGATCCTCCATGGTCAGGGAAGCCACGCCCGGGCCGGTGAATTCCATGGACTTGTACAGCGCCCCGTCCACACCGATCATGCCGATGATGTGCAGGATCAGGTCCTTGCCGGATACGCGGGGGCTGAACTTGCCCTTGAGCACAAACTTGATGGCAGAGGGCACCTTGAACCATGCCATACCGGTGGCCATACCGGCGGCCATATCGGTGGAGCCCACCCCCGTGGAGAATGCGCCCAGTGCACCGTAGGTACAGGTGTGGCTGTCGGCACCGATGATGCAGTCGCCGGCGGTCACGATGCCTTTTTCGGGCAGGAGGGCGTGCTCAACACCCATCTGGCCCACATCGTAGAAGTTGAGGATATCATATTTGTTGGCAAACTCGCGGCACTGCTTGGACTGGGTTGCGCTCTTGATGTCCTTATTGGGGACGAAGTGATCCAGCACGATGGCAATGTGCTCCTTGTCGAACACGCCGTCAAAGCCTGCCTTCTCAAACTCGTTGATGGCGACCGGGGTGGTGATATCGTTGCCCAGCACGATATCGAGCTTGGCATTGATGAGCTGGCCTGCCTTGACCTCCGGCAAACCCGCATGTGCGGCCAGAATCTTCTGCGTCAGAGTCATTCCCATGGTGATACTCTCCTTTTGTCTTCTATAACTCCCCCAGTCGCTTACGCGACAGCCCCCTCTAGGAGGGGGCCTCTTTGCCTTTCCGTTACGCAACAGGCTCCCTCTTAGAGGGAGCTGTCACCGCAGGTGACTGAGGGAGTTCGATTTTTATTTACTGTTAATTGCCGAAACCAGCGCCTTGATGCCGGCAACGATGATATCGGTGTCGGTGCCGGCACCCCAGGTCACGCTGCCATCGCCCCAGGCAAGGCCCACATAAGAAGCCGCACGGGAGGTACTGCCCTCGTCCAGGCTGTGCTCCGAGTAGCTTTCCAGATGGAAGTCCATCCCGGTGGCGCTCTGGATGGCGTTCGCCACAGCATCCAGACGACCATTGCCCACCGAAGTGACCACTTTGCGCTGACCGTTCAGGTCCAGGGTGACCGTGGCGGTAATGCCGTTGACCTGTGCAAAGTGGGCCTCCACCACACGGAGGGGCTTTTCGCGGTTGAGGAAGCTTTCCTCGAAGATGCGGAGCACCTCGCCTGCACTCAGCTCCTTGTGGCTGTGGTCGGACACGCTCTTGACCTTGTAGCCCAGCACCTCGCGCATCTTGGGGGGCAGATTATAACCGTAGTTCTGCTCCAGCACAAAGCCGATGCCGCCCTTGCCGCTCTGGCTGTTGATACGGATGACATCGGCATCATAGGTGCGGCCGATATCGTGGGGGTCGATGGGGATGTAGGGGCAGGTCCAGCGGTGCTCTCCCCGCTCCTTGCGGTAGGCCATGCCCTTTGCAATGGCATCCTGATGGCTGCCCGAGAAGGCTGCAAACACCAGCTGACCGGCGTAGGGGGTGCGCTCGTAGATGTGCATCCGGGTCACGCGCTCGTAGGCAGCGCAGATGGCGGGCATATCGGAAAAGTCCAGCCTGGGGTCTACGCCGTGGCTGTACAGATTCATAGCCAGTGTCACGGCATCCACGTTGCCGGTGCGCTCACCGTTGCCGAACAGGCAGCACTCCACCCGCTGAGCACCGGCCAGAACGGCCATTTCGGCGCAGGCAACACCGGTGCCGCGGTCGTTGTGGGGATGGGTGGAGATGATCACACTGTCGCGGTACTTGAGGTGCTTGTCGCAGTACTCGATCTGGTTGGCGTAAACATGGGGCATACTCATTTCGACTGTAACGGGCAGGTTGATGATCATGGGGCGGTCAGGCGTGGGCTGCATGATATCCAGCACTGCGTTGCAGACCTCCACAGCATAGTCCACCTCGGTGCCGGTAAAGCTCTCGGGGCTGTACTCAAACAGGAAGTTGCCCTCGTATTCCTGGCTCAGCTGCCGGACCAGCTTTGCGCCGTCGGTGGCGATCTTCTTGATCTCTTCCCTGCTCTTGTGGAACACCTGCTCGCGCTGGGCCACGGAGGTAGAATTATAGAAGTGGATGACTGCGCGGGGAGCGCCCTTGACGGCCTCAAAGGTCTTGCGGATGATGTGGTCGCGGCACTGAGTCAGCACCTGCACGGTCACGTCCTCCGGGATCATGTTTTTCTCGATCAGAGTGCGCAGGAACTCGTACTCGGTATCGCTGGCGGCGGGGAAACCCACCTCGATCTCCTTGAAGCCGATCTTCACCAGCATCTGGAAGAACTCCAGCTTTTCCTCCAGGCTCATGGGCACGATCAGAGCCTGATTGCCGTCGCGCAGATCCACACTGCACCAGGCCGGGGCCTTTTCAATGTGATCCTTCTTCACCCAGCTGTCATAACCGGCAGGGACAGGATAATATCCCGGTGCGTACTTGGTTGCGTCCATCATTTTGCGTGTCCTCCTAAACAAATTACACTTTTGAGGTTTCTTCCTGCCCAACTCCCCCAGTCACCTACGGTGACAGCCCCCTCTGAGATGGGGCCCTTGGCAGTACGGTAAAGTTTCCCGCTTCGCCAGAGGCTCCCTCCCCGAGGGAGCTGGCAGATCCGTAAGGATCTGACTGAAGGAGTTACATACGAAAAGGCCCTCGTCTCCAAGGCGATAAGCCTTGAGAGACGAGGGCCTGTCATTTTTTCTAACAGAGCACCCGTGGTACCACTCTCTTTGCTGGAAAACCAGCCACTCACACGATCAGCTTTTGGCGGCGAATCGCTGCCCCGGTAACGGTGGGCATCCGTCAGAGCCTACTCTCCGTTCAGCTCTGCCGCTCAGGGGCCAGTAGCCGAAACCCTCCGCACTGCCTTGCACCGCCCGGCAGCTCTCTGCACGCAGAAGAAAATCGTTTTTTCCCCGTCAACGCATTTGCGCTTGATTCAAAGTGAGCTTAGTTTAACATCCTTTCCGGGGTCTGTCAAGCAGTTTGCTTCATAGTCAAGATGAAACAAATTCACAAATCATGCGGCACAATTTTGCAGAATTGATTTATGAAGTTTCTGCTAAGTTTTTGGAAACATGCCCTCAAACCCCTGTCACCTTTATTGGGGCTGTGCTATGATATTTACAGATCCAAACCGAGGGAGGAATCAAAATGAAAGAAGTCAAGACACCCAAAAAGCCATTGGCCATCTACTACGCCATCGTGCTGGTGATCCTGCTGGTCCTCAACTTTGTCATCATGCCGTGGGCAAGTGAGCGGCAGATCAAAGAAGTGGACTACGGCACTTTCATGTCCATGACAGAAGAAAAAAACATCGGCCGGGTGGACATTGAATCCAACCAGATCATCTTTACCGATAAGGACGAGACGCAGGTCTACAAGACCGGCCTGATGAACGACACCGGCCTGACCGAGCGGCTGTACGATGCGGGAGCCACCTTCTCCAGCGAGATCGTGGAACAGTCCTCGCCGGTGCTGAGCTTTTTGATCTGGTTCGTCCTGCCCATCATCCTGTTCTCGGCCATCGGCAACCAGATGAACAAAAAGCTGATGGAAAAGGCCGGCGGCGGCCCGGGCTCCATGATGTTTGGCGGCGTGGGCAAATCCAACGCCAAGGTCTATGTGCAGTCCACGGCAGGCATCCGCTTTGCGGATGTGGCCGGTGAAGACGAGGCCAAGGAAAACCTACAGGAAGTTGTCAACTATCTACACGACCCCAGCAAGTATGAGAGCATTGGTGCCAAGATGCCCAAGGGCATCCTGCTGGTGGGCCCTCCGGGCACCGGCAAGACCATGCTGGCCAAGGCTGTGGCCGGTGAATCCAACGTGCCCTTCTTCTCCATCTCCGGCTCCGAGTTCGTGGAGATGTTCGTGGGCATGGGTGCCTCCAAGGTGCGCGACCTGTTCAAGCAGGCCAAGGAGAAAGCGCCCTGCATCGTGTTTATCGATGAGATCGATGCCATTGGCCAAAAGCGCAGCGGCGGCCAGTACGGCGGCAACGATGAGCGCGAGCAGACCCTGAACCAGCTGCTGACCGAAATGGACGGCTTTGAGGGCAACACCGGTGTCATCATTCTGGCCGCCACCAACCGTCCCGAATCCCTTGACCCTGCCCTGACCCGCCCCGGCCGCTTTGACCGCCGGGTGCCCGTGGAGCTGCCCGACCTCAAGGGCCGCGAGGAGATCCTGAAAGTCCACGCCAAAAAGATCGCACTGGCCCCGGGCGTGGATTTCAATACCGTGGCCCGGATGGCCTCCGGCGCTTCCGGCGCGGAGCTGGCCAACATCGTCAACGAAGCCGCCCTGCGGGCGGTCCGCGCGGGCCGTAAGAGCGTGACCGAGGCCGACCTGGAAGAGAGCATCGAGGTAGTCATTGCCGGCTATCAGAAGAAGAATTCCATCCTCACCGACCACGAAAAGTGCATCGTGGCTTACCACGAGATCGGCCATGCCCTGGTGGCAGCCCTGCAGAACCACTCCGCCCCGGTGCAGAAGATCACCATTATCCCCCGCACCTCGGGTGCGCTGGGCTACACCATGCAGGTGGATGAGGGCAACCATTATCTCATGAGCAAAGAGGAGCTGGAAAACAAGATTGCCACCCTCACCGGCGGCCGCGCTGCCGAGGAAGTGGTCTTCGGCTCCGTCACCACCGGTGCTTCCAACGATATCGAGCAGGCCACCAAGCTGGCCCGTGCCATGATCACCCGCTACGGCATGAGCAAGGACTTTGACATGGTAGCTCTGGAGACCGTTACCAATCAGTATCTGGGCGGCGATTCCTCGCTGGCATGCTCGGCCCAGACCCAGCGGGAGATCGACCAGAAAGTGGTGGAGCTGGTCAAGGCAGAACACGCCAAGGCGATCCGGATCCTGACCGAGAACCGCGCAAAGCTGGACGAGCTGGCCAAATACCTCTACGAGAAAGAGACCATCACCGGCGAGGAGTTCATGAACATCCTCAACCGGGAGGACGAATCCGCTGCTCCCGCCGAAGAAAAAATAAAAGAATAATTTTCCGCAATAATCTCACCGCCTTATTCGTATTCAGTACAGACGGGGCGATTTTGGGATGCCTTTGTAGCGCCAAAAAGCGCAGTCCCCCAACTCCGCTTTCAACGCCCCGCTCACTGCTACTTGAAACAAAAACAGGAGGAAATTCCTATGAGACTGCTGAACAAGAAGTTTGCCCGCAAGACCGCTGCCGCCGCCCTGGTGCTGGCCACCGCCGCCACCCTGGCTACCGGTGCTTTTGCCGCCGAAAACGACGGCGTTGTGGCTGGTTACATGCCCCCGCAGGAAGTCATGGTACAGGGCGATATTGCCCTCCACAGCGCGGATGTCGCTGTGGGCGAGGTAGACCCCAACTACGGCGGCTATGCTGCCCCGGAGGGCAACCCCATTCAGGGCAACATTATGCTGATCTCTGCCGGTGACCTGGACACTCCCCTGCCCTCGGACACGCAGGTGGAAAAGGCGCAGGCCCACTACACCGTCAAGGGCCTGCTGGGCAAGCAGGTGCTCTACACCGCCCGGCAGGAGGGCAGCGTGCTGACGCTGGACTTTCCCGAGAATGTGGCCACGTTCCGCGCCACCATCCTGGACATGCAGACCCTGATGAACAATGGTGTGAGCACCGTGGTGCTGCAGACCAACAAGACCTCCACCACCCTCAACCTGACCCTGCTGTGCGATGGCTACAGCGCCAATGACAAGGTGGTGCTCCGCCACATCGGTTCCCGCGCCTGTCTCACCGTCAAGGGCCGCAGCCGCCGTGACCTCCTCATCGGCCGCTGAGATCTCCGTTTTTCAAATCTTTCCTCTCTTTCCAGTTTCCTGAATCCGACCAAAAAGCAGCGCCCCCGCAGGGATCTTCCTGCAGGGGCGCTGTTCTGTTTCAATTGGTTTTCTGAGGTGAAAACTCCTGTTCTTGGCTCTCCTTTTCAGGAGAGCTGGCACGCGAAGCGTGACTGAGAGGTTCTGTCAGGCCACGGAGTACATCAAGCTTCACACGTTTTCCTTTTCGGATAACGGCTTCAGCGCCCTCTTGCGGTGCCCTGCGTCTGCTTCGGCCCTTGGGCGGGCCTCGCATCCTGCAGACCGCGGCGCCTAAAGCTGCTCCCTGTACTCCCCTTTTTGTCACTTGCGTGACATCTTCCCCCGGAGCGGGGGAAGTCTTTGCTCGCAGGCGGCGGTCGCAGCTTTAGCCTTTCACTCCTCCCAAAGCCACACCGCGGACGATGAACTTGGAGAGCAGCAGGTAGACGATGATGACGGGCAGGATGGCGATGGCCACCATCATATACACCTTGCCCATATCAAACTTGAGGAAATCAGCACTGCGGAGCTGTGCAATGAGGATGGGCAGGGTCTTTTTATCGGCGCTGTCCAGCACCAGAGCGGGGATGAAGTAGTTGTTCCAGCTGGCCACGAACGAGAAGATGGCCTGCACTGCCAGAGCGGGCTTCATGATGGGGAGCACGATCTTGTTAAAAGTGTAGAACTCGCCCGCGCCGTCCATGCGGGCGGCTTCCACGATCTCCATGGGGAGGCTGGCGTCCAGATACTGCTTCATGAAGAAGAAGACTGCCGGGGCCGCAATGCTGGGCACGATCAGCGGAATGAAGCTGTTCTTCAACCCCATCTTGGTGATGAGCTGGAGGAAGCCCAGCGCCGACACCTGCGTCGGCATGGTCATGATGAGCAGGATGATGGCGAACGCCGCTTTCTTGAATTTGAAGTTGTAGGCGTAGATGCCGTAGGCCGTCAGGGCCGAAAAGTAGACGCTGAGGGCCGCCGAGCAGGCCGAAACGATGAGGCTGTTGCGGATACCCGTCAACACCGGGATGTTGGCATCGGCCAGCACGTTTTTAAAGTTCGTCACCAGCGATTTGCCCGGCAGCAGGGAGAAGCCTTTCTGGATCTCGAAGTGGGTGCGGGTGGAGTTGATGACCAGAATGTAGAAGAAGAACAGGCACAGGAAGCTGAAGAAGACTAATACCAGGTAGCACCACGCGCGGCGTGCCGCAAGGGTGGCTTTTTCGGATTCATTCCGTGGAGTGTGTGCCATATTCACTTTCCTCCTTTCGCTGCCTTTTGGGCTTGCTTGAGCTGTTTGCGCTGGGCTTTGGTCAGACCGTCATCCTCCTTGGTGAGGGAGAAATAGACCACCACGCAGAGCACCGCGCAGACGAGAAACAGCACCACCGAGACGGCACCGGCCATGCCATAGTTCTTGCTGAACAGATGGTTGTTCAGGTACATGATCATGGTGGTGGAAGTGCGGTCCGGGCCGCCCTTGCCGTTGGTCAGGATCTGCGGCACGTCAAACATCTGCAGACCGCCGATCATCGAGGTGATCATCACATACACGAGGATGGGCCGGATGAGGGGAATGGTGATCTTCCAGAACATCTGGTTCGGGGTGCAGCCATCCAGCTCGGCTGCCTCATACAGGGTGGGGTCCACACCCATGATGGCGGCCATCAGCATGATGGTGGTGTTGCCGAACCACATCAGGAAGTTCATCAGGCCGA
>ERZ772805.2095-NODE-2095-length-13712-cov-3.628396_pt1 | contig 13712 bp, 9 predicted proteins | sample MGYA00511344_ERZ772805 | MGnify/ENA primary metagenome ERZ772805 (study PRJEB29015, sample SAMEA2737730) | human gut metagenome | biome: human gut; feature: human-associated habitat; material: faeces | place: China | collected 2012 ...
AAAAGCCTCCTTTCAAAGGGTGGATCATACCGCGGCAAAAACAGCCCGGCAGAGGCTGTGACCTCCGGCGGGCTGTTTGGAAATCAGGGGCAAATCACCCGGCTGTGATGGCAGCAGTCCTGGCGCCGATGAAATCGATGAGCGCCCTGGGGTCCATCTCGATCTGCATGCCGATCTTACCGGCACTGAATACGATGGTATCCAGGGGAAGGCAGCTCTCGTCCAGCACGGTGACAAACTGCTTTTTCATGCCGATGGGGGAGCAGCCGCCACGGATGTAGCCGGTGAGGGGGAGGAGTTCTTTGACCGGGATCATTTCACAGCTTTTGTTGCCGGAGACTTTAGCGGCCTTTTTCAGATCAACCTCGTCGGCGCCGGGAATGACACAGACGAAGTAGCCGCTTTTGTCGCCGTGGAGGACAAGCGTCTTGAATACCTGCGCGACATTCTCGCCTAACTGGTCGGCAACGTGTGTCGCGCTCAGATCGTTTTCATCTACTTCATAAGGAACCAGCTGGTAAGCCACTTTGGCTTTGTCCAGCAGGCGTGCTACGTTTGTTTTGTTAATTTTCATCGCTATTAAGAAACTGTTTCTTCTATTCCTTTCATAGAAAGCTGAACCCGTTTGCGAACGAGGTCGACGCTTAACACTTTTACTTTCACATGTTGATGGATCGAGACGACTTGTGTCGGATCACTGATAAAACGGTCTGCCAATTCGGAAATATGGACCAATCCGTTTTCCTTGATGCCGACATCGACAAAACAGCCGAAATTCGTTATATTGGTGACGATACCCGGCAGCACTTGCCCTTCTTTCAGGTCTTCGATCGTCTTCACCGTTGGATCGAAAGAAAATACTTGGATGGTCTGGCGAGGATCGCGTCCCGGCTTATCCAGTTCTTCCATAATATCCAACAAAGTCGGCATTCCGACTTTGTCCGTGACGTATTTCTTCAAGTCGAGCTTTTTCTTCAGTTCTTTATTGCTGATCAGTTCGGTGACAGTACATTTCAAGTCCTTTGCCATCAGTTCGACGATCGGATAACTTTCCGGATGGACGGCCGAGTTGTCCAATGGGTTCTTACCATCTTGGATACGAAGGAAACCAGCACTTTGTTCAAAAGCCTTTTCTCCCATGCGGGGTACTTTCAGGAGTTCGCGACGAGACTGGAAAGGTCCGTGTTCGGTTCGGTAGTCGACGATGTTTTGTGCTAACGTCGGACCCAATCCGGAAATATAGGTCAATAGGTGCTTGCTTGCCGTATTGACATTCACGCCGACTAAGTTTACACAGCTTTCCACCGTCTGGTCGAGGCTCTTTTTCAGGGCACCCTGCTCGACATCATGCTGGTATTGCCCGACACCGATGCTTTTCGGATCAATCTTGACCAACTCGGCAAGCGGGTCCATCAAGCGACGGCCGATACTGACGGCGCCACGGACCGTCACGTCATATTCGGGAAACTCGTCGCGGGCTATCTTGGATGCGGAATAGATGGATGCTCCGTTCTCACTGACCACGAACACTTGTACTTTGCGATCATAGCGGATATTGGTAATGAACTGTTCCGTCTCACGGCTTGCTGTCCCGTTCCCGATAGCGATGGCATCAATAGCGTATGTGGCTACCAGTTGTGCCACTTTGGCAGCCGCTTTGCTTTTTTCGTTCTGGGGCGGGTGAGGATAGATCGCTTCATTATGTAACAATGCCCCCTGCGCGTCGAGGCAAACCAGTTTACAACCAGTACGATAACCGGGATCGACACCCAACACACGTTTTTGTCCCAATGGCGGAGCCAACAACAACTGGCGCAGGTTTTCGGTAAATACACGGATCGCTTCTTCGTCGGCTTTTGCCTTGCTCAAATTAGCAAATTCGGTTTCGATGGAAGGTTTCAGCAGGCGCTTGAAAGAATCGTCTACAGCTATCGATACTTGGTCGGATGTTTCGCCCCGTCCCTTCACGAAACGGCGTTTCAACCGGTCCAGGCAGCCCGTCGTGTCGGGAGAAATGCTTACACGCAGGATACCTTCCGTTTCACCTCGGCGCAGGGCCAACAGACGATGTGAACTTATACGGTTCAGAGTCTCACTGAATTCGAAATAATCGAGGTATTTAGCACCCTCTTCCTCTTTTCCTTTGATGACTTTGGACGTGATGACTGCCGTGTGTGAGAAAGAATTCCGGACGACATTGCGGGCCTCTTCGTTCTCATTCACCCATTCAGCGATGATGTCGCGTGCCCCTTGCAACGCTTCTTCAGCGTTCTTCACTTCCCCTTTGATAAAGGCTGCCACGCGGGCTGGCAAGTCTCTTTCGTTTTGCATCATCACGATTCTGGCAAGAGGTTCGAGTCCTTTCTTACGGGCAATTTCCGCTTTGGTGATCCGTTTGGGCTTGTAAGGCAGATAAAGATCTTCTATTTCGGTACTATCCCACGAATCCTCGATCCTCTTTTTCAGTTCGGGAGTCAGTTTGCCTTGTTCTTCTATGGAGGATAAGATACTTTCTTTTCTCTTCTTCAGTTCGGTCAACTTGTCCAACTGATCTTTGATATTGCCGATCTGAACTTCATCCAGTCCTCCGGTCACCTCTTTGCGGTACCGGCTGATGAAGGGGATTGTCGCTCCTTCTCCCAATAGCCCGATGGTTCGTTCCACCTGTCCGGCAGGAATGTTCAGGATACGGGAAATCAGCGCATGAAATGATGTTACCATATGGGTTGTTTCTTTATATTTGAATCGCAAAGATAATTGTTTGGTATTTATTTTGCTCCAGCCGGCGAGTTCTTTATCTAAACATTTGCAATTCACATTCAAATTCAAGAATTTTGTCAACCTAAATTCGACCGCTTTGTCAAGTTGGATATGTTCAAACAGGGAACAAGTCTCGGACTTTCCATCTGCAAGACAATCATTTCTATCTTGAAAGGGGAAATAGGAGTGGAATCGGAAGAAGGCAAGGGGTCTACTTTTTGGTTTACCATCCCTTGCTCACCGGTAAAAGTCTCTTAATGGCTGGTTGGATCCAAACGAACTGTCTTATCTGCGAACAAACGCAGTTCTCCGGGATTATGGGAAGTGAAGAGAATCGTCTGCCCGTTCTCTGTTTGCCGTTCACGGATACGCTTGATAATACGGCGGCTTAAAGCCTCGTCTAAACCTTTAAAAGGCTCGTCCATGAGCAGGAGTGGAGAAGGGTAAGTCAAGGCACGTGCTATCGCTGCTCGTTGTTGCTGCCCGAAACTCAGTTCATTCGGAAAACGGTTCTCAAAGCCGTCCAACTCCATCTTTTGCAATATTGAAATCGCCTGTTCGAAAGCAATTTCTTTTTTCAGATAGGCAGCCAAGGGTAAGGCGATATTTTCGGCAATTGTCAACTGGCTGAGTAATTCGGGTTCCTGGAATACATAAGCTATTCCGGTTTTAAAATCTGTTTCGATTTCCCCTTGTGCGGGTTTTAAAATGTTTCCTATCAGGTTCAACAAGGTCGTTTTGCCAGTTCCCGACGGAGCTGTTATGCCATATATGAATCCTTTTTCGAAAGTATAGCTGAAGTGGGACAGGACCGTATCCGAACCATACCGATATGAAATATCACGAATCCGTATATCGCAATTTCCTTTTGGCACAGGTTGTTTACTGCAATGCTTGTTGTAATGTATAGGGAATCGTTGCTTCGCCAACCAGCTGATTCCTCTATCAAAAAGATAACTGATCAGAATTGCTATAATCGTCCATGCGATCAATTCGGGAACGGCTATAAAAACTTGTGCCTGTTTCATTTCCCCGCCTATACCGGGCGAACATTGCGCCAGTACCTCTCCCATAATGATAGCACGCCAACCAAAGCCCGAAGCAGATGCAAGACCGCTGTATAGGAATGGCTTCAGTTGCGGATAGACCACCTGTGTCAGCTTGTTCCAGCGTCCGATCCTAAATTGACGAGCCATTATCGAAAACTCTTTCCTCTGTCCTCGTATTCCTTTCGTCAGGTTTTCCGTAAGGAGTGGGAACATGGTCAGAAAAGCGATTATCAAAGGAATACTTTCCGCATTCAGGAAAATCAAAGCCAAGAGTATAAATGAAATGACCGGAATGGAACGCATGATGGCCAGTAACGGACGAAATAGTTCATAAATCCACTCGCATTTGTAGAACAAGAGAGAAACTCCCATAGCCGCCATTAACGATATAGACATCCCGATGGTTCCACGCAACACTGTCGCCATGACTGATTGATAGAATGAACCGGATGCGAAAAGTGCAACGAGCGTGCTAAATAGGTGAGGTATGGACGGAACCAAATCCGGCAAACGGACCAGCATGGTCAATAGTTGCCAGGCCAATATGAGGATTGTAATCGACAGGATCGTAAAGATGCTTTTCTTCATTTTCGGATTATTTATAGAATTGCTCATCGGGCATTTTTCCTCCCAATGCTTTAGGTTCATATTGCTCAATCAGTTGCAGGAAGTGAAGTATATTTTCTTGGGCTTCGGAGACTGTTTTATAGTCAATCTTACAACGTTCGATACTTTCGGGCGTCAACATGCCAAATGTAAAAATGTTTTCCTTTTCCAATATACAAATAGCCTGTTCCGGCTGCTCTACGGCAAAACGGCAAGAAGCATTTAAAAGACTGTCCATCGTTTCTTTACTTTTTTTCAAGGTAGGCACATAGAGTATGGCTGTCTGGGCAAATCCTAAAGAGGCAGAATCAGGCTTGTTTAGGTCTGCCAATATTTGCAACGTGCTGTCTTTCCGCAACGCAATACTCAAGAACGGTTCTCCTAAAACGGCATAATCGACTTTCCCGGCCAACAGTCCCTGCATGATTTCATGTGCGGTAGTGAGTGAATAATTCAACGTGTAATTAAGTTTATGTTGCCGGAGATAATGACGGGTAAGAATGTCAGGTGTCGTTCCTGCTCCGAAAATATGTAAAACCGATTTGTTCTCACCGGATATACCTTTGTCGCTTCTACCTACCAAATAGAGGGTACCCCATATCGGACAACCTGCCAGATGATATCGAATGCCTTTATTATACAAGTTGACAGCACTGATCATCGGCAAAACAGCTATATCAGCTTCACCTTTTATCAGAGTAGCTTGCATCAAGTCAGGAGAATCGATTATCCGAACGGAAAGCGGCTTGCCGTCGATAACGGGCGTTTCTTTCATCCAGTGTGCAAAGGCAATGGCGGAAGGACCACGCAGAACTGATACACGTATCATTCCCGCATCTGTTTTCGGTTTACTATTGCAACAGCATAAAATAAATAGCAAGCAAAGGCATCTGAAGAATGTCATAGCATAAAAAGTTTAGGCAAACTTAAGAAAAAAGTCTCGATTTATGGCAAATCACATAAAAAATGCCGTTGTGGCAAAAACCACAACGGCACTCCAATCACATTTTTGAAAATCAAGCTTCGGCAGCAGACTCGCTTTTCTTTATATTCGTAACAATCTCTTGTTTGTCCTTGTCGAAGTCGACAACAATCGTATCACCTTCTCCGACAGACGCTCGGATAATCATTTCTGCCATTTCGTCTTCCAGATATTTCTGGATGGCACGCTTCAGCGGACGTGCACCGAACTGAATGTCATAACCTTTGGTGGCAACAAAATCTTTGGCGGCGTCTGTCAGTTCCAAAGAATAACCAAGACCAGCCACGCGTTTGTAAAGACCTTGCAATTCGATGTCAATGATCTTATGGATTGCTTCCTTATCCAATTGATCGAACATAATGATGTCGTCCACACGGTTCAAAAACTCCGGAGCGAATGCCTTGTTCAGTGCTTTCTGGATAACGCTGCGGGAGAAGTCCTTATCTGGCTCGCCGGCAGCCTGCGAACTGAAACCGACACCACGGCCGAAGTCTTTCAACTGGCGTGTACCGATATTAGACGTCATGATCAGAATTGTATTCTTAAAGTCGATCCGTCTGCCAAGACTGTCAGTCAGACGACCTTCGTCCAGGACTTGCAGCAGCAGGTTGAACACGTCCGGATGCGCTTTCTCGATCTCATCCAACAAGACAACAGAGTAGGGCTTACGGCGGACCTTCTCGGTTAACTGACCGCCTTCTTCATAACCTACATATCCCGGAGGCGCACCGATCAGGCGGGACACCGCAAACTTTTCGAGATACTCGCTCATATCGATACGGACCAAAGCGTCGGCCGAGTCAAACAGATATTCCGCCAACTTTTTGGCCAGATGAGTCTTACCGACACCTGTCGGCCCTAAGAACATGAATGTTCCGATCGGCTTGTTCGGATCCTTTAAGCCAACGCGGTTGCGCTGAATTGCTTTTACGATCTTCTGAACGGCATCATCTTGGCCGACTACTTTCTTCTTTAGGTTCTCCGCCATTTCGAGTAATTTCAGGTTTTCAGCTTTTGCGATACGTTGGACAGGGACACCTGACATCATGGCTACAACTTCAGCCACCTTATCTTCATCCACCGTTTCGCGATGCTCCTGCAATTCTTGCTCCCATTTGGCTTTGGCTGCTTCCAACTGTAAGAGGTACTGACGTTCCTTGTCACGGAAGCTGGCAGCCAATTCAAAGTTTTGTGACTTAACGGCAGCAAGCTTCTCTGTTTTGGTTGCCTCGATCTTGGCTTCCAGTTCTTCAATGCTTTTCGGAACCGTTATGTTAGATATATGTACGCGAGAACCGGCTTCATCCAACGCATCAATTGCTTTGTCCGGGAAGTTGCGGTCACTGATATAACGTTCTGTCAGTTTTACACAAGCTTGCAGGGCTTCGGGCGTATAGATCACATTGTGATGTTCTTCGTAGCGGGCCTTGATATTTTGCAGGATCTGCAAAGTTTCTTCCGCTGTTGTCGGATCGACGATCACTTTTTGGAAACGACGTTCCAAAGCTCCATCTTTCTCGATATTTTTACGGTATTCATCTAATGTCGTAGCACCGATACATTGTATCTCACCACGGGCCAGAGCCGGCTTCAGCATATTGGCGGCATCCATTGAACCTGAAGCTGAACCTGCACCGACGATCGTATGGATCTCATCGATAAACAGGATGATATTCGGGTTCTTCGACAGTTCGTTCAGAATCGCCTTGATACGTTCTTCAAACTGACCGCGATATTTGGTTCCAGCCACGATAGATGCCATATCCAAGCTGATCACACGTTTGTCGAACAAAACGCGGGAAACTTTGCGCTGGATGATACGCAGTGCCAAACCTTCCACAATTGCCGATTTGCCGACACCTGGCTCACCGATCAAGACAGGATTGTTCTTTTTGCGACGGCTCAATATCTGAGCTAAGCGTTCGATCTCCTTCTCACGTCCGACAATCGGATCGAGACGGTTTTCAGCGGCCGCACGCGTCATATCTGTACCGAAGTTGTCCAATACAGGCGTGTCGTTTGGTGATTTTGGTTGTGCAGAGCCGGCTCCGGAAGAGGAGCGGGGAGACTCCCGGCGGGAAGAGTAATCATCGTCATCATCTTCATCATCATCGGTGTAGCCATCACTGATTCCTTCAAAATGTTCGGCATCTTCTTCTCCAATAAAATCATCCATGTGCTTCAAACCTGTGCCGCTTATCAGGTAATTATATATACTGCGATACGTTATGCCCACTTCGTTCAGCACCTTTGCCGCAACATTAAACTCTTCTTTCAAAATGGCCAGAAGCAAATGTTCCGTTCCGGTTTCTTTTTTCTTGAACAAGCGCGATTCAAGCATACTCATACGCAGTACGCGCTCGGTTGTTTTACTAATAGCGATATCATGCTGGACAGCATCTTCGGCATCGATTGTATTTTTAATTTCCTGTTCGATCTTTCTTTTGATATCCCATTCGTCGACATTTAGTTCGCGCAGGGCCTGCACGGCTTTCCCTTCGCCGTCGCGGATAATTCCAAGCATTAAGTGTTCCGGTCCAATATAACTGTTCTGAAGCCTTGCTGCTTCTTCACGGCTATATTCAATAACGTCCATTAATCTCTTTGAATAGTTATTTTTCATATTATAATAATGTACTATGATAGTGCAAATGTAATAAACTCTCGTCATATATCTAACAAAATCCATGCCATTATTCCTTAAAAGAAAATAAAGTATTGAAGGCAGGCTTGTCATATATTACAAAAAACAGCTTTATCTTGTTATAAAGAAACATTAAAAAATATTACCCGTAAGTGTAATTCCAAATACATGTACTACTAATCCCATTTTCATAGGGTGGCAGTTTCATTTTGATGGTTTGAAACCGGATGCCTTCTGACAAGTAAATTCTAAAATTTCGAGTCAAAAGCTTTCGTGATACACGGAAAAGCCTTACCTTAGTGCACTTTTTGAAAGGTGAGATATTGAGTGTAATTAATATAAGACTAAATGGTTGATCAAGACAGAATTATTAAGATTAACATCGAGGAGGAAATGAAATCGGCATACATTGACTATTCAATGTCTGTCATTGTTTCACGTGCCCTTCCGGATGTTAGGGATGGTTTTAAACCGGTTCATCGTCGTATTTTGTTTGGAATGAATGAATTGGGTAATACATCCGACAAACCTTATAAAAAATCTGCGAGAATTGTTGGTGAAGTTTTAGGTAAATACCATCCACACGGTGACTCGTCTGTTTATTTCGCAATGGTTCGTATGGCACAGACATGGTCTATGCGCTATACGTTGGTGGATGGACAAGGAAACTTTGGCTCGGTGGACGGTGACAGTCCTGCTGCCATGCGTTATACAGAAGCAAGATTAAGTAAACTTGCCGAAGAAATGCTTCGCGATATCGACAAAGATACGGTTGATTTCCAGCTGAATTTCGATGATACACTGAAAGAGCCGACCGTATTGCCGACTCGTATTCCGAATTTGCTGGTAAATGGAGCATCTGGTATCGCCGTTGGTATGGCGACAAATATGCCAACACACAACCTTAGCGAGGTGCTGGACGGCTGTATGGCCTACATTGATACTCGTGGGGAAATGGAAGTAGCTGATTTGATGCAATATATCAAAGCTCCTGATTTCCCGACAGGTGCGACTATCTACGGATATGCTGGTGTAAAAGACGCCTTTGAAACAGGTAAGGGACGTATTGTTTTGCGCGGTAAAGCAGAAATCGAGACGGAAAATAATCATGAGAAGATTATCATTTCGGAAATCCCTTATGGTGTAAATAAAGCCGAACTGATCAAGTATATTGCCGATTTAGTGAATGAAAAGCGCATAGACGGCATATCGAATGTAAATGACGAGTCGGACCGCCAAGGCATGAGAATCGTCGTGGATGTAAAAAGGGATGCAAATTCGAGTGTTGTGCTCAACAAGCTATATAAGATGACGGCATTGCAGTCTTCCTTCAGCGTCAATAATATCGCGTTGGTGAATGGGCGTCCCAAACTGCTCAATCTGAAAGATTTGATCAAAGCGTTTGTCGACCATAGACATGAAGTTGTGATTCGCCGTACGAAATACGATTTGAAGAAAGCCGAAGAACGTGCCCATATCTTAGAAGGTCTGATTATTGCTTCCGATAATATTGATGAAGTCATTGCAATCATCAAATCATCTAAAAGCCCTGCTGAAGCTATCGAACGTTTGATGGAACGTTTCTCCCTGTCGGATATACAGTCTCGTGCCATTGTAGAAATGAGACTTCGCCAGTTAACTGGCCTGGAACAGGATAAACTTCGTGCAGAGTATGAAGAAATCGAAAAATTAATCGCATATTTGAAGGAAATTCTAGAAAATGACGATCTTTGTATGAAAGTCATCAAAGACGAGTTGCAGGAAATCAAGGACAAGTACGGAGATGAACGTAAAACAGATATCGTTTATGCCTCCGAAGAACTCAATCCTGAAGACTTCTATGCAGATGATGAGATGATCATTACCATCTCCCACATGGGATACATCAAGCGTACGCCGCTTAGTGAATTCCGTGCTCAGGGACGCGGCGGAGTAGGGGCCAAAGGTTCTGAAACGCGTGACGAAGATTTTGTAGAATATATCTATCCGGCTTCCATGCATGCTACCTTGCTGATCTTTACGGCAAAAGGAAAATGTTATTGGTTGAAAGTGTTCGAAATTCCGGAAGGAGCGAAGAACTCAAAGGGTAGAGCGATCCAGAACTTGTTGAACATCGAACCGGATGACAAGGTCAACGCTTTCATTCGCGTAAAGAAGCTGACGACAGACACCGAGTTTATTAATTCGCACTATCTGTTGTTCTGTACAAAGAAAGGTGTGATCAAGAAGACGTTACTGGAAGCATATTCTCGTCCTCGTCAGAATGGTGTAAATGCCATCACATTACGTGAAGACGACGGTCTGATCGAAGTTTGTATGACAAATGGCAATAATGAAGTTCTGATTGCAAACCGTAACGGACGTGCTATCCGTTTCCATGAAAATGCAGTGCGCGTTATGGGCCGTACAGCATCCGGTGTAAGAGGTATGACACTTGATGACGATTCTAACGACGAAGTTGTAGGAATGGTTTGCATTAAGGACAAAGAAAAAGAAACTGTACTGGTTGTGTCCGAACAAGGTTACGGCAAACGTTCTAATATCGAAGATTATCGTATTACGAATCGCGGAGGTAAGGGTGTCAAAACCATCAACATTACGGAAAAGACCGGTAAACTGGTTGCCATCAAGAATGTTACGGAGGAAAACGATATTATGATCATTAATAAATCCGGTATCACAATCCGTATGAAGGTATCCGATCTGAATGTCATCGGACGTGCAACACAAGGGGTACGCCTGATTAATTTAGGAAAACGTAATGACGAAATCGCCTCTGTATGCAAAGTGCTGTCACAGACCGAAGAAGAGATCGCTGAAGAAAAAGCACAGCGTGAAGCTTTAGAAGATGCGGCAATTCATGAACATCCAATAGAGAATACCGATTTCGAAGATGTTTCTGATGATGTCGAAAGCAATGAAAATGCGGACGATACAGAAGGAACAACTGAGGAATAATTTAAACAAATAGAAATATTAATCTCAAATCACTATCACAAATGAAACGAGTATTATTGACAGTTGCACTATGTGTTGCAGCATCTGCCTCTTTCGCACAGAAAAAAGTTGTGAACGAGGCACAGAGTATTGCGAAAGGAAGTAACGCAGATTTCGGAGAAGCCAGAACCTTGATCAAAGGAGCGTTGGAAAATCCGGAAACTAAAGACGATGCTAAAACTTGGTATGTAGCAGGTTTTATCGAAGATCAGCAGTTCAATGCTGAAAGAGCTAAACAAATTCTGGGACAGCAACCCAACGAGCCGGTTATGTACGAAGCTTTGTATGGTATTTTACCTTATTTCCAGAAAGCCTACGAACTGGATCAGTTGCCTAATGAAAAAGGTAAAGTGAAACCTAAATACACAAAAGATATCAAAAGTATCTTGAGCGCAAACCATGTATATCTGTTCAATGGTGGTGCATATTATTTCGATAAACAAGAGTATAAAAAAGCATACGATTTCTTCAACCAATATGTAGAAATATCCGAACTGCCAATGTTCGCAGGGACTCAGACTGCGGAAAAAGACTCTACATTCATGACAGTTCAGTTCTATGCAGCAGCAGCAGCTTCTTTAGCTAAAGATTCCAGATTGGCTATTGCCGCTTTGGAACGTGCTAAAAATACTCCTTATCGTCAATATGATGTTTATCAGTATCTTTGCTACGAATACGGAGAGGCAAGAACTGCTCAGGATTCTGTTATGTTGGAAAAAACATTCGAAGAAGGCATGCAGGTTTTTCCAGATTCGGCATTCTTCTTGAATAACTTGATCAATACATACATCTATTCCAATAGAAATGAAAAAGCATTGGAAATGTTGAATGTTGCAATCCAGAAAAATCCAAATGATGCAAACCTTTACAATGTAATGGGACGTGTTTATGAAACCGGATTAAAAGATTATGCCAATGCTGAAAAGAATTTCCAGATTGCTTTAGAAAAAGATCCGAATTTGACAGATGCGCTTTCTAACATTGGTCGTATCTATTACAATCAAGGAGTGAACAAATTAAGCGAAGCCAATATGATTAATGATAGTAAGAAATACCAGGAGGAATTAAGCATGGCAAAAGATTTGTTCAAAAAAGCTCTTCCTTATTATAAAAAAGCTCATGAAGCTGAACCTGAAAAAATGGACAACATGATCGCTTTGAGAGGTATCTATTACAATCTGAACATGGGGCCGGAATTAGAAGCTATTGAAGCAGAAATGAATAAATAATAGATCGGATAAGATTTATTTGATAAAAGAAAATATGTCATATAATGAACCCCGAAAGTTAGACAAAAAACTTTCGGGGTTTTTATTATGTCTGCGCAAAAAAGAAATTCAACAATCTTATTAAACATAATCGTAATTATCTTTAATTATCTTTAAGTATATCTAAAAATCCCGCTTTTTATATTTATTCGGTATCGTTTTTCTTTTTCCTTCTTGAAGGTAAGTTCGGTATATTTTCCCGAATGAAGCGCTTGAAACCGCTTAAAGAAACCTTATAATAATCGGCTAATTCGGCATATGTTGCATTTTCTTCTTTCAATTCTCTTTCGATCTGGCTTTTCTGGGAAAGGAGAAATTCGGTTTTGGGGCTTCCCAAAGGACGTCCTAATTTTGTTCCTTTGTTTTTACTGGCTGTCAATGCTTCTTTCGTACGGGCAGAAATAAGTTTGCTTTCAATCTCAGAAACAAGCCCAAATGTAAATGCCAACGTCTTGCTGTTCACGTTATCTTCAAATGAATAACCTTCCTTGATACAGTAAAGTGCCACTTTCTTTTCAATACACAACAAAATCAAATGCATTATCTCCATTAGTTTCCTGCTGAGTCGAGTGACATCGGCGACGATAAGAATATCGCCTTCTTGTAAATTTTTTATTACGTCTTCGAGTCGGTTTTTCTCTTTGGAAGAATTTTTAGCATCTTTCAACCATTTGTCAATCTCAATTTTTTTTGCTTTTGCAAATTGTTCGATTGCGTTTTTCTGGCTCTCTGTTTGTTGTTTATTTGAATATGTACGTATATAAGCGATTGTCATATTTTTTATTATTTAAATTTTGTTTTATCATTTGATATATAACAGATTGGTTTGCAATATGTTCATTCTAAAAGTTGATAAAGGGGGTATACATGTTGTAATGATCTCCTAAACTGATGCGAATGTACGTAAATAAAAAAAACAATGAAATATTTGGTAGTTAAAAAAAAATACCTACCTTTGCATCGCAATCAAAAATAAAAGAAATTGCAAAACGGGGTGTAGCGCAGTCCGGTTAGCGCACCTGCTTTGGGAGCAGGGGGTCCCAGGTTCGAATCCTGGTATCCCGACAAAATTAAAAGAATATCAATTAGTTACATACATAAATGTATTCTTTTTAACTCGATCTTCAAAGTGTCTATAATTGTCTTTTAGTTGGTAAATCGTCAATATACAATTAAAAGTGATTATTATGGCAAAACAAAAGTCTATTGTTATCTTACCACACCTAAAAGATTGTGGTGGTGATTTGAGTAAAACATGGTTCGTAGAGTATTCATGTCGCAATCCTCAAACAGATGAAATGAAACGATTCCGGGTCTATAACGGTTTTGCAAAATTAAAGACCAAAGAAGAACGTTACGCTTTCGCAGAAAAAATCATAAATGACATTAAGGAGAAATTTGCTAAG
>ERZ772805.2102-NODE-2102-length-13690-cov-10.685149_pt1 | contig 13690 bp, 9 predicted proteins | sample MGYA00511344_ERZ772805 | MGnify/ENA primary metagenome ERZ772805 (study PRJEB29015, sample SAMEA2737730) | human gut metagenome | biome: human gut; feature: human-associated habitat; material: faeces | place: China | collected 2012 ...
TGCTTAAACTAAAGATTTAATAGGAAGGATAGAGCCTTGTGTTTGGTTGGTTTGTCAACTGAACACGAGCTAAAAGCTGTGAGAAAAAGATAAACTTTCTTTGCTTTTGACGCTCTTTGTATCTTGATTTATGGCTACTTATGAAACTTTTGCGGCTGTCTACGACGCTGTTATGGATGATAATCTTTACGATTTGTGGACGGATTTCTCCCTCCGTCATTTGCCAAAGACTAAGGACAAAAAGAAATTGCTCGAATTGGCTTGTGGAACTGGGATTCAATCTGTACGTTTTTCTCAAGCTGGTTTTGATGTAACTGGACTCGATTTGAGTGCTGATATGTTGAAGATTGCGGAGAAGCGTGCATCTTCCGCCAAACAGAAAATTGACTTTATTGAAGGCAACATGTTGAATTTATCGCAAGCTGGTAAGTACGACTTTGTGACTTGCTACTCAGATTCAATCTGCTATATGCAGGATGAAGTAGAGGTTGGGGACGTCTTCAAGGAGGTTTATAATGCACTGAATGAAGATGGCGTCTTTATCTTTGATGTGCACTCAACCTATCAGACGGATGAAGTTTTCCCTGGCTATTCCTACCATGAAAATGCAGAAGAGTTTGCTATGCTCTGGGATACCTATGAGGATGCGGCTCCGCATTCTATTGTCCATGAATTAACTTTCTTTGTCCAAGAGGAAGATGGAAGCTTTAGCCGTCATGATGAGGTGCATGAGGAACGCACCTATGAGGTCTTGACTTATGATATCTTGCTGGAGCAGGCTGGCTTCAAATCTTTCAAACTTTATGCCGATTTCGAGGACAAGGAACCAACTGAAACTAGTGCCCGTTGGTTCTTTGTGGCCCAAAAGTAAGAGCCTATGACAGTTACAGGTATTATTGCTGAGTTCAATCCTTTTCATAACGGTCACAAGTATCTCTTGGATCAGGCTAAAGGCGTAAAAATCGTTGCCATGTCCGGGAATTTTGTTCAGCGAGGTGAGCCAGCTATTGTGGATAAGTGGACTAGGGCTCAGATGGCTTTGGAAAATGGGGCAGACCTCGTGGTTGAGTTGCCTTTCTTGACGTCAGTCCAGTCTGCCGATTATTTTGCTGCTGGAGCCGTCGATATCTTGTCCCGACTGGGAATTGATAGCCTTACTTTTGGAACGGAAGAAGTCCTAGATTACCAGGCAATAGCAAATGTCTATGCTGAAAAGTCAGAGGACATGGAAGCCTTTGTGGAAAACTTGCCGAGTGACCTATCTTATCCACAGAAGACGCAAAAAATGTGGGAGAAATTTGCTGGTGTGGACTTTACTGGCAATACACCCAATCATATCCTAGGATTAGCATATGCCAAAGCTTGTGCTGGTAAGGGCATTAAGTTGAATCCTATCCAGAGACAAGGGGCTGGCTATCATTCCTCAGATAAGGAAGTATCTTTCGCTTCAGCAACCAGCCTACGTCTCCACAAGCAAGATAGTGATTTTGTGGATAAGTTCATGCCTAATAGCAAACTTTTTCAGACTTCTCCACAGGTCTCTTGGGATAATTATTTCCAATTGCTGGTTTATCAGATTCTCACAAACTCTGATTTGACCAGTGTTTTCCAGGTGAATGAAGAGATTGCTAGTCGTTTAAAAGCTGCTATTCGTGAGGTTTCTTCTGTGGAGGAACTAGTGGATAAGGTGGCGACTAAACGCTATACAAAAGCACGGGTACGTCGTATTTTGACCTATATCCTAGTTGGAGCTGTGGAAAATCCTTTACCTGAATCTATTCATGTGCTTGGATTTTCTCAAAAAGGGCAGGCTCATCTCAAATCTGTGAAAAAGTCTGTGGATATAGTGGCTCGGATTGGAAGGGAGCCATGGGATATGCTTACACAACAAGCAGATAATGTTTATCAATTAGGTAATCCCGAGCTTTCCGAACAAAACTTCGGACGCATACCAATTAGAGTAAAATAGTTTTATAGAAGGTCTACCTCTGGTAGGCTTTTTCTTTTTATTTCTTTACGAAGACTTGCTTATCAATTCTTAGTAAGTCAGAGTGATAATCTTTTTTGTGATATAATTAAGACAATTATTTACATAAAACTAGGGGAATATAATGCCTAATTTCAAAGATAAATTACCATTGTTTCAGAAAAACGATGTTCAGATTTCAAATGTAGTCAATACAGTCTGGTCGATTGCTAATACATTGCGTGGAGCTTATCGTGCAGATAAGTATCGAGACGTCATCATTCCTATGTTTGTTTTGACACGTTTAGAAGCTGCCTTATTGCCAACGAAAGATGAAGTAGTTGCTCTTTATAAGTCAAATCCCAATACACCAGAGAAGGTTCTTGAGAATAAAGCTGGCTACAAATACTACAATGTCAGTCCTTTTACGCTAAAAAATCTCCAAAATGATCCCAATGCAATTGAAGAAAATTTTATTGCCTATCTAGATGGTTATTCTTGTCGTGTGAAGGATATTATTGAAAATCTGAAGTTTAAAGAACAGGTCCACACGCTTGCACAGTCTGGGCGTCTTTTTACTGTGATTAAGAAGTTTTCTGAGATTGATTTGTCGCCAAGTTCAGTGGACTCTATGGTGATGGGCTATATGTTTGAGGATATTATCCGTCGTTTTTCTGAAAATGAGGAAGCTGGATCACACTATACACCACGTGAGGTCATTGCTTTAATGGTTAATTTGCTCTTGATTGAGGCAGATGAAGAGTTATTTGTCGATAAAAAAGAGTTGAAAATCTTAGATATGGCCGCTGGAACAGGTGGTATGCTGGCTACAGCCAAAAGTTATATCCGTCAACTAGATACAGGAGCAACAGTCCGTCTTTTTGGTCAGGAAGTTTTACCTGAGACTTTCGGGATTGGTCGAGCTGATATGTTGATTCGTCAAGAAGATTCGGATTATTTTGTGAAGGCAGATACTTTGAAAGATCCAGACCCATTTCCAGATACGAAAATGAATTTCGTCATTGCTAATCCTCCGTTTGGTCAATCTTGGGGAGGGAAAGATGCGGATGATGGAGTAGAAGAAGCTGTTAAGGTGGACCATAACCTCTTTACGAGTACAAAAGGTCGTCAAGGGCGATTCGTGGCGACTCCGGGAACTGGCGATGCCCAGCTACTTTTCCATCTTCATGGTTTAGCTAAACTAGAGGAAAACGGTCGAGCTGCCATTATTTCAAATGGTTCACCTCTATTTTCTGGAGGTACTTCATCTGGAGAAAGTCAAATCCGTCGTTACATTCTAGAGAATGACTTACTCGAAGCTATTGTCGCCCTGCCTGGACAGTTTTTCTACAATACAGATATTGGGATTTATATTTGGATTTACAATAAAAACAAATCCCCTGAGCGTCAAAATAAGGTACAGTTTATCGATGCGACCGATGAGTTTGTTCCTTTACGTAAGTCTCTGGGGAAAAAGCGCCGTGAATTATCTCAAGATAATATCCGCCAAATCCTCCAGTGGTATGATGACTTTAGAGAAAATGACCATGTGAAGATCTTTGATAAAAATGAGTTCCTCTACCGAGAATACACTGTCATGCAACCTCTGCAACGTCGTGGCTGGATTACTGAGGAAACTATTGAGAAGGCGAAGAGTGTTCCTTTCCTAGCGAAACTATTTGACGAATACCAGTACCAAGAATTACTGGAGATGGAGCCACGCACAGCCAAAGATGAGAAGAAATTACAAGATTTTGTGGCTGGCAAGATCAAGCAAGAAGCTATCTTAGATGCTCTTCGTAAGGGAATCTCTAAAGAGACCTATCCTAACTTCGAAGTCTTTGTCCAAGTCATCAAGGACTTGCTGGGGGATATCAAGGTTACGCCTGCTAATATCAATGCGTTAGCCCTTGCTATGAGTGAAATGGACAAGACAGCAGAAGTCATCCGAACCAATAAGAAAGACAAGCCAAATGAAATTGCTGGAGGGATTGTCTATGATAAGACAACCAAGGATAGTGAAATCGTCAAGCTGACAGAGGATGTGGAAGACTACTTTGCGCGTGAAGTCTACCCACATGTACCTGACGCCCACTACTGGTTTGATGAGGAAAAGGGCTATGGAGCCGAGATTCCTTTTACCCGCTATTTCTATCACTATCAAGCACCAGAAAGTGCAGAAAAGCTCTTGGCAGAGTTCTATGACTTGGAAGCAGAACTACAGACTCTCTTGGAGGAACTAAAACATGACTAGGATGAAAGAGAGTGGTATTGACTGGATTGGACAGATACCAGAAGAGTGGGAAGTTGCTAAAGTCAATCATATTTTTGAGGAACATAAACAAAAAAATAGAGGTAATAAAGAAAAAAATCTATTATCTCTAAGTTACGGTCGTATTATCCGGAAATCCATAGATAGTTCTTTTGGACTTTTACCAGAATCATTTGATACGTATAATATTATTCAAAGAGGAGATATTGTTTTACGTCTGACTGATTTACAAAATGATAAAAGAAGTCTTCGTGTTGGACTTGCAAGAGAAAATGGTATTATTACTTCGGCATACTTAACATTGCGTTTAAAAAATTTAGAGAGTAACGATAGTTATATGTACTATCTTTTGCATACATATGATATTTGTAAAGTTTTTTATAACTTTGGTGGTGGAGTTAGACAAGGTGGGACTTGGTCAGATATTTATAAAATGGAGTTATTAATTCCTCCTTGTAATGAACAACAAAAAATTGCTGATTTTCTAGACAAGAAAACCGCCCAGTTGGATAAGGTAAAAAGTCTACTGGAGGAGCAAATTCAAAAACTCAAAGATTACCGAGCTAGCTTGATTTATGAGACCGTCACAAAAGGATTGGATGAAACAGCCCCAATGAAAGATTCAGGAATCGACTGGATCGGACAGGTGCCTCAAGGGTGGGGAGTGAGTCGCTTAAAATATTATTTTGATATATATGCTGGAGGGGATATAGACGAAAGAAATACAGTTGAGGAATACTCAGAAAGTCATCCTTATCCTGTTCTGTCTAACTCTCTCGAAAATGAAGGTGTGTTGGGGTACACTAATAAATATAGATTTAAAAAGAATTGTGTCACTGTGACTGGTAGGGGAGATGTTGGAAAAGCAGTGTATAGAAATATTAAATTTTATCCTGTTGTTCGCTTATTGGTTTGTGTTCCAAAAAGTCAGGTGGATTGTAGATTTGTAACGTATTGGATAAATTCAGCTATAATTGAGAAAAATCAAACGGCAGTATCACAATTAACAATTCAGATGTTGGGGGAACTTATATTTGTAAATGTACCTTTTTTAGAACAACAAAAAATCGCTGATTTTCTAGATAAGAAAACTAATCAAATTGACAAATTAATTCAAATCAAGAATCAGCAAATTGATAATATTAACAAACAACGACAAACTCTTATTTATGATTATGTGACAGGGAAGAAAAGGGCGTAAGGAGATTGAGAAATTATGGTAAATACAAAATCTTTTTCTAAAAGTAATGCCGTATCCAGCACCTTTGGTTTTGAGTTTCAAGCATTAGTGGGATTAGTTTTATTATTAGAGAATTTAGAGAATGTAAATCGATTTTCAATTGAAGGTCCTTTGGAGGATGTAGAACTTGAATTGAATAATGGAAAGTACATTTATGCTCAAGTGAAATCCAAAGAAAAAGAGACACTTGTTAGAAAATCAAATTTTGAAAAACTGAAGGAAGGATTGAAAACGTTAAATGAGGATTCTAAGCAAGGAGATGCCCAACAACTCATATATGTATCTAATACTTACTATCCTTTAGGAACTAATAAAATTTTTGATAGTTTGTGGTTACATTCTTCGTCAAAATCAAAATATAGCTATACTGATGAAGTGTTAAAAAACGTTTTACCGGAACGATTAAAGTGTATCTTTAATACTTACACAGCTGAAAATCCAAAATTTAAAAAGGAGTTATTTTCGATATATTTCTATAAATTTTTAAATTCTTCGGATCCGTATACTAAATATGAGGTTTTTTACCAAGAAATTCAAAGATATATTTCTAAGATTGGAGACCAATACAGTAAGTTTTATAAAGAAATTTATGACCGTTGGTATACCTTAATTAGACAAAGTGAAACCTGCAGAAATGATTACAGTAAAGAGGATTTTTTGTGGCAATTAGTTGAACTGCTTAGTGCTAGAATTAGTGAGGAGAGTTTTTTAGAGTATTTAGATATTGATGATGAAGAGTTCGACGAGATTATTCAAACTTACAAGGTAGTCTTAGAAAATATAGAAGGACGATTTGAACTATCTAATAAAATTCTCAATAAATTTCAAGAGATGAAAAAAAGTGATGAACTTGGAGATGATAGAAAACAAAAAATTTTTATCTTTATAGATAGGTGTTGGAAGTCTTTTAAAGATGAAATTTTTTTAAGTGATAAGGAGAATGATGAAGAAATTATAGTCAAATATGCTATATGGAAAATAATTGCTAATAAACGATTGATTAATAAAGTTAGGAAGAGTGCGAATATATGAAATTTATTAATTTAAAAGTTCGTTATAAAGATTCGTTACGAGAATTCTCATTTAAGGGAAATAATGTTTTGATTTATTCGGAAGATAATAGTGTTGGGAAGTCTACTCTACTTAGAATGTTATTTTATTCTTTGGGTTACCCAATACCAGGCACATTAGCAATTCGGTTTCAAAAATTGTTTTTAGAATTAGATTTGTCCATTGTTGATGGAGTGTATAAGGTGAGACGACATGATAAAAAGTTAGAGTTAATCTTTGGTAAGGAGAAGAAAGAGTATCTATTGCCAGAACAGCATGAATATTTCTTAAAACAAATTTTTAATACAGAAGAAGTTAAAGTAATTAATAACATTTTAGGAGCAATATATTTAGATCAAGACAAAGGATGGACTCTTTTAAATAGAGGAAAAGTAATTGGAAATATACACTTTAATATTGAAGAACTCATTGAGGGGCTAACTTCTATAGATGTTACAGAATATACAGATAGAATAAAGTTTCTAAATAGGGAGTTAAGGCGATTAAAAAATCTAAAGTCAATTATTTCCTATCAGGAACTATATCTAGAAAATGAAGTAGATGTTCCATCTGATGATATAAATTTTTTAAAAGAACAAATAGTATTATTGTCTTCTCAAAAGAAGATTTATCTAAATAAAATGAAGCAAGTAGATAGGTCAAAAAAAGAAAATAATAACTTCTTTGAATTATTAGAGAATTTTAATCTTAAAGTTAAAGACAAAAAGACAGGGAATATTATTCCAGTAAATAAAGATACAATTATAAATTACGATGATAATTATAAGTTCTTAGAAGCTAGAAAATGGGTGATTAAAGAAAGTATATGTAATTTAGACAAAGAATTATCGGAGGTTAAGAATAAATTAACAAACCTAATGGGACAAACATATTTATTTGAGAGTGATAATTCGATTGAAAAGGCAGACGTATTTTTTAATCAAATTGATGTTAACCACAAAGAAATTGATTCTAGGATTGGATTAATTAATGATGAACTGGAGAAATTGAAAAACTATGTAAAAATTAAACTTATTGATAACTCAGATATTGTTACTAGGATGAGTGAAAATATTTTACGTTATGCAACTGAATTAGGTGTAAATAACATTTTAAGTCGGAAAAGAAGTTTTTTATTTACTAGTGATTTAAAGAAAATTTCTGGCACTCAATTTCATAAACTAGTAATATGCTATAAATTGGCATACATAAAGGAACTAGAGAGATTTTTAGGAACATCTTTACCTATTGTTTTAGACTCTCCAAGTGGTAGAGAGGTAACAAAAGATAATCTTGATAAAATTTATCAGCTATTGTCAAATGAATTGGAAAATAATCAAGTGATTATTGCATCTATTTTTAAAAATAAATTTATAAAAGCAACTGAGCTTATCGAATTAAATGAGAACGACAAAATATTTGGAATCCCCAATTCAGATTTTTTAATGAAGGAAAGTAACAATCTAAACTTATAGTTAACCTAGTAAATTTAGATAAGACAAATCTTCTAAAAGATACTTAATATGAAAGTGAGAAGCTATGGCAAATTTGGGCATGAAGGAGCGTTATGATTTCCAGCAGTGGATTATCAAAGACTTGAAAGAAAAAAATGGTTATATCCAACGGGCTACTGCTCAGTACAATCCTAGATTAGCTATGGATGTGGACCTTTTGTGGGATTTTCTGATGGAGACCCAGGAGGAGACCATGGATTATCTCCTTAAAAAGTTGAATAAGGATACGATTATCAATTTAATCAATAAAGAAATCGTCAAGGGTGGCTTTTTGTTCGCCTTAAAAGAGGGGGTCTTTATTGAAAACAAGCAACTCCGTCTCCTTTATCGTAAACCTGCGACCAGTTTTAATGAAAAAGCTGTAAAGCAATATCACGCAAATCGCCTGTCTGTCATTGAGGAAGTGGTTTATGAAGAGAGTGATCGTATTGATCTTGTTATCTTTATCAATGGATTAGCCTTATTTGCTATCGAGCTTAAGTTTAATCCTAGTGGTCAGTCTGTCCAAGATGCCATCAAGCAACTCAAAGGTCGTAATGCTAAGAATCGTCTCTTTCGTTTTGAACAGGGTGTGCTAGCTTCTTTTGCTGTAGATACCTTGGAAGTCTATATGACCACCCAGTTAAAAGGACAAGAAACCTACTTCTTACCTTTTAATATGGGAAAAGGTCAAGGGATTGATATGGGAAGTGGTAATCCTCATAATCCTGATGGTGTCGATACAGAGTATTTGTGGTTAGATGTGATGACCAAGGATAGTATCCTCCAGCTGATTGAGAGCTTTATCTTCTTTGAGATTGATAAGAAGGATCCGAAAAAGAAAACACTGATTTTTCCAAGATATCATCAGCGTAGAGCTGTTAGCCGCTTGCTTGAAGATATGAGGAGTAATCATACTGAAAGTAATTACCTAATTCAACATTCAGCTGGTTCTGGTAAGACAAATACCATAGCATGGTTGGCTCATAGTTTGGTCTCTTTACATGATGAAGAAAATAATAATATTGTAGATACTGTATTGATAGTGACAGATCGTATTGTTGTTGATCGTCAGTTACAAGATGCGGTTAAGCAGATTGGTCATAAAAATGGTGTGGTGAAGGTTATGGGAGATCGAGAGACTTCAAGTGATTTAGCTGATGCCATTGCGGGGAATACAAAAATCATTGCGACGACAATCCATAAGTTTGCACAGATTAATCAGTCAGATTGGATGTCTGTGGGCAATACTGCTAACAAGAAGTTTGCTATTTTGATTGATGAAGCTCATAGCTCTACGACAGGTTCGTACATGAGTTCTGTTAGTCAAGTCTTAACCGAGACTGATATTGAAAATGGAACGATTGAAGAGCTTCAGGAGGTCACAGCAGCAGATACCATTGAGAGAGAAATTGCTCGTACAGGTAAACAAGCTAATGTCTCTATTATTGCGTTTACAGCAACACCTAAAGCAACAACATTGCAACTATTTGGTACGACTCAACCAGATGGCTCAAAAGCTCCATTTGATGTTTACAGTATGAAACAAGCTATTGAAGAAGGTTTCATTCTCGATGTTTTAAATAATTACACTACTTATAAGACCTACTACAGATTGAATAAAGCTGTGGAAGAAGATCCTGAATTAAAAACCACCATTGCCAAGCGCAAGATTGCAAAATTTGTGGAATTATCTGATGAAAACATTGACCAAAAGGTTGAGATTATCATGGATCACTTTATCAGTCATGATATCATGGCGGAACTAGGTGGACAGGGAAAGGCGATGATAGTAACGTCAGGGCGTGAAGCCGCAGTTAAGTACCAGCTAGCTTTTAAGAAGTATTTTAAAGAGCATAGTATAACAAGTATTGGGACAATGATTGCTTTTTCTGGAAAAGTCAATTATTTAGGAAGTGAATACTCTGAATCTGCTATGAATGGCTTCAAAGAAGATGATTTAAAAGATAACTTTAATACTGATGATTATCAGGTTTTGATTGTAGCTAATAAATATCAAACAGGGTTTAACCAGCCCAAATTGGTGGCTATGTATGTGGATAAAAAATTACGTAATGTTGCAGCTGTTCAGACGCTATCTAGACTAAATCGGATTTTTAGAGGTTACAACAAGAAAACCTTTATTCTTGATTTTAAAAATACTTATGATGATATTCGTGCAGCTTTTGCTCCTTATTATCGTGAGACAATCTTGGCTGATACAATTACTCCAAGTGATATTCTTGATTTGGATAGAAAGATTGACGAATATAGTATTTTGGATAATAGTGTTGTTCACGAGTTCAATCAGTTCTTATACCAGGAAAAAAGGTCTAGTCGAGAAAAGCAAAAAATGGTTGCTCTTCTTAATAAAGGATATGATAGAATCAAGAGGTTTGATGAAAAAGACCAATTGTCTATTAGAAGAGTGATTCGTAGTTTTATACGTATGTATACCTTCTTAATTCAAGCTACTGCATATCAAAATGAGATGTTACACGAACGCTATAACTACCTACAAAGTCTTGTAAAGATGATTGATGTTCGTTTGGGTGGTAATGATTTTACGATTGCTGATAAAATTGTAGTTGATTACATGAAGCATAAGCAAACTGGTTATTTTACTTCATCTCCTGAATTGGAGAACGATCCAGAGTTGAAACTACCAAAACCTAATCTAACTTCTATTACGGATGAACAAGAGAAGCGCCTGTCAGAAATTTTAGAGGAAATAAATGAACAGTTGAACTTGAATATTGATTCAGAAGTTGGAATCAGTGGAGCAGTCTCTATTCGCGAATTGCTGAAGAAAAATGCAAGACTTAAACAATCAGCACATGTTAACTCTCGTGAAGACTTTAAGTTTGCTTTTGAAGAGGAAATAGACAATGCATTAACAGAGGGCTACTCTCAAAGTCAAGATTTGTTTGGAGCACTTCTGAATAATGAGGCTTTTAAAAAGCGTATGGCAAATATTTTTCTCAATGATGTTTATAAATCTTTAAAAGAAGAGACTTTAGAGAATACAGAAAATAATGTTGATTAGAGCTGATATTGTTAGTTAAAAAAGTGATATAGGTCTACCTTTGGTAGGCTTTTTAAATTTTTTTCGAATAAATGTAATAGAAAGGATGAACTTGTACAAGTTCCTGACAAGTTTGTCCTTTTGGTATATAATATAGGAAAAGAGGAAAATGAGGTATGCTAATGGAAGCAGTCGTCTATTCAACGTTTCGAAATCATTTAAAGGATTATATGAAAAAGGTTAATGATGAATTTGAACCTCTAGCTGTAGTCAATAAAAATCCTGATGAAGATATTGTAGTGGTCTCAAAGAGTGAATGGGATAGCATTCAAGAAACATTGCGTATTGTTCAAAATAAAGAACTATCAGACAAGGTTTTAAGAGGAATGGCTCAGGTACGTGCTGGAGAGACTCAAGAACATGCAATAAAGGAGTAGAAAATGTTACTCACTTTTACTGAAGATGCGTGGACAGATTATTGTTATTGGCAAAATCAAGATAGGAAGATCCTCAAGCGAATCAATAAATTAATTAAAGATATTCAACGGGATCCTTTTTCAGGTATTGGTAAGCCAGGACCCTTAAAGTATGACTTTCAAGGAGCTTGGTCTCGACGAATTGATGCTGAAAATCGTTTGATTTATATGATTGATGGTAAGAGCGTCGCTTTTCTATCTTTTAAAGATCATTATTAGGTCTACCCTTGGTAGGCTTTTTTACTTTTCGGAAAATATTCTCAAAAAGGTCAAAAAAGATCAAACAAAACCATTGACCTTTACTGACTAATAGTGTATGATAGTCACATAAGGATTTATCTTCCTTATAAATCTTGTAGTGCTAGCCTAAATACTTGTCATAAAGTTATTTTGGTTTGGCTACAAAAAAATTTATGACAAAGGTCAAAAAAAGTCAAAAAAACTATTGACTATTACTGACCAATGTTGTACAATATAAACATAAGGAAATGAAATCCTTATGAAGGCTGTGTAAATAGCCCATATACCAATAAAAAAGGATTGCAGCTAGTCTGCAAAAATTTTCATCTGAAAGGTCAGTAAAAGTCAAAACTAAATTCTTGACCTGATCAAATGAAAGGTATATGATAAAACTATAAGGAAAAAGGATTCCTTGATATTCAAGTTTCTTTCTGAAAAAACTATTTATAGTTTCGAAAGGGGCTTGGAAGTTAGCTATATTGAGAGATTCACAGAAAGAAGGTGGCTCTTATGCTAAATGACAATTTATTTAAGACTGTGAAAGTTCTCAGTCTCCTACCAAGAGCAAAACCTGAAATTATTAGAAGAGTAGTTGAAGCTACTAAAATTTTTTAGGGTTTTGGTCAGTAAAAGTCAAAACTTACACATTAACATAAAAAATAACATTTAAAAAATTTCACAAGAAAACACAAAACGAGGTAATTATATGAACAACAACTTTAACAATATGGATGATCTTTTCAATCAATTGATGGGTAACATGGGTGGTTACCGTTCAGAAAACCGTCGCTACATGATTAACGGTCGTGAAGTGACACCTGAAGAATTTGCTATCTACCGTCAAACAGGTCAATTGCCTGGTAATGAGGGTGAAGCAGTGAACCCAACTCAACATCAAGGTAAAGGACCTAAACAAGATGGTATCCTTGCTAAACTTGGTCGTAACTTGACTGAAGAAGCTCGCGAAGGTAAATTGGATCCAGTTATCGGACGTAACAAAGAAATCCAAGAAGCTTGCGAAATCTTAGCTCGTCGTACTAAGAATAACCCAGTCCTTGTCGGGGACGCTGGTGTTGGTAAAACAGCTGTAGTTGAAGGTTTGGCTCAAGCTATCGTTAATGGTGATGTCCCAGCTGCTATCAAGAACAAAGAAATCATCTCAATCGATATTTCTGGACTTGAAGCTGGTACGCAATACCGTGGTAGCTTTGAAGAAAACATTCAAAACTTGGTAAATGAAGTCAAAGAAGCTGGAAATATCATTCTCTTCTTCGATGAAATCCACCAAATTCTTGGTGCTGGTAGCACTGGTGATGGTCAAGGATCTAAAGGTCTGGCCGATATCTTGAAACCTGCTCTTTCACGTGGTGAATTGACAGTGATTGGTGCAACAACTCAGGATGAATACCGTAACACTATCTTGAAGAATGCTGCTCTTGCTCGTCGTTTCAACGAAGTTAAGGTCAATGCTCCATCTGCTGAAGATACTTTCAAGATTCTCCAAGGTATCCGTGATCTTTATGAAAAACACCACAATGTTATCTTGCCAGATGAAGTTTTGAAAGCAGCAGTAGATTTCTCTGTGCAATACATTCCACAACGTAGCTTGCCAGATAAGGCTATCGACCTTGTCGATGTAACAGCTGCTCACTTGGCTGCTCAACACCCAGTGACTGATGTGAATGCTGTTGAACATGAAATCGAAGAAGAAAAAGCTAAACAAGAAGCTGCAGCTGCCAAAGAAGACTACGAAGCAGCTCTAAACGCTAAGGTTCGTATTGAAGAACTTGAAAAGAAAATTGCTAATCATACAGAAGACCTTAAAGTGACTGCAACTGTCAATGATGTGGCTGAATCTGTAGAACGTATGACTGGTATTCCAGTGTCACAAATGGGTGCAACTGATATCGAACGTTTGAAAGATATGG
>ERZ772805.2120-NODE-2120-length-13587-cov-7.746231_pt1 | contig 13587 bp, 10 predicted proteins | sample MGYA00511344_ERZ772805 | MGnify/ENA primary metagenome ERZ772805 (study PRJEB29015, sample SAMEA2737730) | human gut metagenome | biome: human gut; feature: human-associated habitat; material: faeces | place: China | collected 2012 ...
CATACATTTCATCTTCGTTATGTGCAATACCGCCACCAGTACCGCCCAATGTATAAGCAGGGCGGATGATGATAGGATAGCCGATGCGATTTGCAAAGGCTACTGCTTCTTCAAGGTCATTGAAGATGTCGGATTCAGGAACTGGTTGATTGATTTCCTTCATCGCTTCCTTGAATAATTCGCGGTCTTCTGCATGTTTAATAGCTTCTAATGTCGTACCAAGTAATTTAACCCCATACTCTTCGAGTACGCCAGCTTCTGATAATTGAACGGCCATATTTAGACCTACTTGGCCACCCAATGTTGCCAATAAGCCCCAAGGGCGTTCTTTTTTAATAACTTCTGTTACGAATTCAAGGCTAATAGGTTCTACATATACACGGTCTGCAATATCTGTATCTGTCATGATTGTTGCAGGGTTAGAGTTAACCAATACTACCTTATAGCCTTCTTCACGAAGGGAACGGCACGCTTGTGTACCAGCATAGTCGAATTCTGCTGCTTGGCCGATAATAATTGGACCAGAACCAATTACGAGTACTTTTTTTGCTTCTGTGGTCATATTATTTTCCCTTTCTCATCATATCTTCAAATTCATCAAACAAATATAGGTTATCAGTAGGTCCAGGGGACGCTTCTGGATGGTATTGTACGGAGAAGATTGGCAATTCTTTGTGGCGCATACCTTCTACAGTACCATCATTCACACTGCGATGTGTGATTTCAATATAATCAGGCAAAGAAGAATCATCTACGGCAAAGCCATGATTTTGAGATGTAATATATACACGGCCTGTACGAAGATCTTGTACAGGGTGGTTAGAACCACGGTGACCAAATTTAAGTTTGAATGTAGTGCCGCCGTATGCTTGTGCCAATACTTGGTGACCCATGCAGATACCAAAGATTGGTTTCTTACCAAACATTTTTTTCACTTCTTCTACTGCATAACCTAAATCTTGAGGGTCTCCAGGGCCATTGGACAAGAAAATGCCATCAGGATTAACAGCGAGTACATCTTCTGCTTTAGAATCTGCTGGGAATACAGTTAAACGGCACCCAGCAAGCTCTAAGGATCGAAGAATATTTTCTTTTACACCATAATCCATTACAGCCACATGGAATTCTGCATTTTTATCGCCACGCATGCCTTGCCATTTTGTAGTGACGCGCATAACTTGGTCTGTAAGTAAATCTTGTTTAAATAATTTTTGAATATCTTCCATCGGATAATCAGCACGCACAAGTACGCCTTTCATAACACCATGGTTACGAATAGTACGAGTAATAGCACGCGTATCTACATCATAGAGGCAAGGAATGCCATGCAAACGTAAATATTCACTGAACAAACCTTCATTTTGCCAATTGGATGGGAAATCACATAGTTCACCTACGATAAAGCCTTTACAGTATGGTTTAGGACCTTGTGTAATAGCATTTAATGTACCATAGTTACCAACGAGTGGATATGTTAATGTAATAATTTGATCCGCATAGGATGGGTCAGTCAAAATTTCTTGATAACCAGTCATGCCTGTATTAAATACAACCTCGCCCACTGTAGGAGCGCCGCCTAATAGGGAACCTTCAAATACGGAACCGTCTTCCAGAACTAATTTGCCTTTCATTATAGGACCACGCCCTCCTTCATAACGATGTTACCGTCTACAACGGTAAGTTTTGCTTTACCAGTAACAATCATGCCATCAAATGGGCTGACTTTACCTTTTGTATAGAATTTATTTCTATCTACAGTCCATTGTTCTGTAGTAGAGAATACTGTAATATCCGCTGGTTTACCAACTTCTAACACACCTGCATCTAGATGCATCAACTCAGCTGGACGTGTACTCATGTAGTACACCACTTGGTCGATGCTAAGTTTATCTGGACCATAGGCATTAGTAATAACGCCAGCCAAGGATGTTTCAAGCCCGCTAAAACCATTTGGAGCGCAGCAGAATTCGTGGTCTTTTTCTTCGAATGCATGTGGTGCATGGTCAGTGATGATTGCATCAATAGTGCCGTCTTTTAAACCTTCTAGCAATGCTTGACGATGATCTTCAGAACGAATTGGCGGTGCCATTTTGAAAGCCGGATTATATTCGCGCAAATATTCATCAGTAAAGGATAGATGTTGGCTTGTTACCTCACAAGTTACATTAACCCCTTTAGCCTTTGCACGGCGTACCATATCCACCGTATTTTTACTACTTACGTGAGCGATATGGATATGACCACCTGTCATTTCCGCTAGTAAAATATCGCGAGCTACCGCCAAATCTTCAGCTACAGCTGGACGACCGATAACGCCCATTTCATAAGATACGAAACCTTCATGCATATGACCATTTTTAGTCAAGCTAATATCTTCTGCATGGTCGATAACCATTTTATTGAACATGGATGAATATTCCAACGCACGACGCATGAAAGCAGCACTTTCTACATAGTGTCCATCATCAGAATACGCTACAACACCAGCCTCAGCCATATCACCTAATTCAGCAAGTTCTTTACCTTCAAGGTTCTTAGATACAGCACCGATGAATTCTACTTTTACGACACCAGTAAGTTCAGCTTGTTTTTTCAAACCTCGTACAAGAGCCGCATTATCTACTACTGGTGTTGTATTCGCCATGGTCACGACGCGTGTAAAACCACCAGCAGCTGCCGCTTGTGTACCAGAATGGAAATCTTCTTTTGCTTCTTGGCCTGGTTCGCGCAAATGTGTATGAATATCGATAAGGCCCGGTGCTACAATAAGTCCTGTTGCATCATATACTTCAGCACCATCTGCACTTAAATTTTGACCGATGGCTGCAATTTTACCATCTTTCACGAGAACGTCTGCTACTTCATGTTGTTGTTTTGCCGGATTGACTACCGTACCATTTTTAATAAGCAAGCTCACTACCGTCACCTCCATGAATTGTTAAGTACAATACAGCCATACGAACGGATACACCATTGCGTACTTGTTCTTGAATTACGGATTGATCCCAGTAGGCTACATCTGGGGAAATTTCAAGGCCACGGTTCATTGGGCCTGGATGCATAACCATAACATCATCTTTTGCAAGGCTTAATACATCTTTATTGATACCAAAGATACGCGCATATTCGCGATTTGTTGGATATAGAGCAGAGTGAATGCGTTCTAATTGGATGCGAAGAACATTGACAACATCTGCGTCTTTCACAGCTTCACGCACATCGTGATGAATGGTAACACCCATTTTTTCAAGCTCAGGATAGAGCATAGTGCGAGGACCTGCTAAATGAACATCAGCCCCCATTTTAGTAAGACCGTAAACATCGGAGCGAGCTACACGGCTATGCATAATATCGCCTACGATAACGACTTTTTTACCTTCTAATGAACCTTTGCGTTCAATGATGGAGAACATATCGAGCAATGCTTGTGTTGGATGTTCATGGGCACCATCGCCAGCATTGATAATGATAGGATCAACGGCTTTTGTTGCATAGAGAGGAGCCCCTTCTGCACTACTGCGCATTACGATGGCATCCGTCCCCATATAGGACAATGTTAATAATGTATCGCGGAAGCTTTCACCCTTACCCATAGAGGAACCACTTGGTGTAATATTGATTACATCTGCCCCTAAATATTTACCTGCTAGTTCAAAAGAACTACGCGTACGTGTACTAGGTTCCATGAATAGATTGATAATCGCCTTACCTTTCAAGTAAGGAATTTTTTTGTCATCAGACAAAACAACCTTCTTCATCTTTTTCGCTACATCTAGAATCAATTTAATCTCTTCAGGTGTAGCATGTTGTAACCCTAACAAATGTTTGCCATGTAAGCTCACTTGTCCCATGATTGCCTCCTAACCGTATAACAAAAAAGACCTCTTGCCCCAGGGCAAAAGGTCGAATAGTTTGCACAAAGAAGCCCTTGAGGGCGCTTCAACTATATGTCCTTTTTTAGCCTCTCTGGACCAATTTAAAAGGGATTTTGTAATGCTACAGTATCTCGTACTGTATATTGCACTTATCTCTATTCATTGTACTGAAATTACCTGTGAAAGTCAATGTAATTCCCATGAAGAAACACAAATCGGATGCCTCAACAGGCATCCGATTTAATATGTAAATCCACCGATTCGTTTACTGTTGTTTTTTAGTCAACTGATCAATAGATACCGCATTTTGTGTAGTATCTTCATCTTGATCAGCAGATGTATTAACATCATCTAACTCGGCAAAGCTACGACGTTTACCACCTTGTGCTGCAATACGCGCTGCTTCACGTTCTTCGGCTAATTTTTGACGTGCAATTTCTGCGTTTCGCTTAGCGATAATTTGTCGTTGTGCAGCTAAGCGGATTTCTTCAGCCCGTTGAGCTGCTTTTTTCTGAGCTTCCCGTTGAATATCAGCACGACGGCGTGCCTCTTTAGCTTGTTCTTGAGCAATTTCGTATTCACGGTACCGTTTTTCTGCCAATTGGCGAGCTTCTTCGGCTTTTTTAGCCGCTTCTGCTTGTTCCTTCGCAATCCGTTCACGCTCTGCTTTACGTGCCGCTTCTGCAGCGCGGTTTTCTTCGCGGATGCGAGCTTCCTCAGCTTGTCGAGCGGCTTCCGCAATACGTTCTGCTTCCGCAATTCTTGCAGCCTCTGCCTTACGAGTCTCTTCGGCACGGCGTGCTTCTTCGGCTTTACGTGCTTCTTCGGCCCGTTTTGCTTCCTCTGCAATACGACGTTCTTCGGCTTTACGCGCTTCCTCTTCGGCTTTCGCAATCGCTGCCAAGCGAGCGTCTTCAGCTTTACGAGCAGCTTCCACTTTACGCGCTTCTTCACGTTGACGTGCTTCCTCAGCTTTCCGTGCCTCTTCTTGAGCTCTCTCAATCGCTACTAAGCGCTCTTCTTCAGCTTTACGGGCAGCCTCTTGACGAGCTATTTCAGCCTTGCGCAATGCTTCCTGACGCGCCGCTTCTGCTTTTCTAGCCGCTTCTTGGCGTTCTGCTTCGTTTTTAGCCGCTTGTTCTGCCGCTTTACGTTCTGCTTCTATGCGTGCAGCCTCAGCTCGTTGTTCAGCCAAAATGCGTTCTTCTTCAGCCTTACGCTGAGCTTCTAACCGTTGTGCTTCTAATTTTGCTGCATATTCACGAGCTTTTTGCTCGGCTGCTTCTCGAGCAGCTTGCTCACGTTCCGCTTTTTCACGAGCTGCTTGTTCGGCTGCGATGCGTGCTACCTCTGCTTTTTGAGCATCAGCCTTGGCTTTTTGTTCGGCTGCAATACGAGCCGCTTCAGCCTTAGCCGCATCATCTTTCGCCTTTTGCTCTGCTGCAATGCGTGCTGCTTCCGCTTTTTGGGCATCAGCCTTAGCTTTTTGTTCAGCCAATTGTCGATCAGCTTCCGCCTTAGCACGTGCTCGTTCAGCAGCTGCATCGGCTTTTGCCTTGAGTTTAGCTTGTTCCTCTGCATCTCGTTTATCTAATTCAGCCTGTCTATCTTGAGCCGCTTTATGAGCAGCAGCTGCCTTTTCAGCCGCTAATTTAGCTGCCTCTGCTAATTGATGAGCTTGTTCTTCTTTTTGCGTTTTCGCTGCTACATATTTTTCTTCAATAGCCACCTTCTTAGCTGCTTCGGCTGCTTCTTTTTGCGCCTCTGCTTCTAATGCACGCTGACCAGCTTCATTAGTAGCCAATACGCGCGCATATTGAGGGTTGGCTAACGCTTCTGGAATCAGTAAAAAACGAACTGGTAAATTCGAAGCACCAGCCGGCATGAACTCGATGGTCAACGTATCACCACCGTAATAGTTCCCCATGTATCGAGAATCTAATACAGTATTATGACCTAATGCCATCAGTCCATCGTCACCACCGATGTGATAGGTCATGCTTTCACTAGGAGCCTTTTGCCAACGACGTTGTGCTTTCACAGTAAAGGAACCAGAATAACCGCCGCCTAATGGATTGAAATAGAGACGGAAAGGATCCTCGCCACTTGTAGGAATTTTAACGGTATAAGAAATACCATAGTTCCCTGCGTCCTTTACATAGGCCTTATTATCGAGCTCATCCACGCCCTCTACAAAACGGTCTTCTCTATCATTACCCAGTTCCACATAGGCGCCACCTAACGTGGTGTTATATTCTTTTGTTACTGCCATTTCGCGCTCAGCACCGGTGAAAGTACCACGCAACCGCACATGGTCTATAGGCAAATTATTCACCCAATACGAGGACTCAATAGAGTTCAGATTCATAGGAATCATCATAACCCGTGCAAATACAGGTGCACTCGTTTGCAAATCTACGATGCCTGTAAATAGAGCATCTTTAGGTATTGGGGAATGTTCTAAATCGGTAAATACGAGTTGACGACTTTTGGGAGGCATCACAAAGGAATACAATGGTTTATCCGTCAATGGTTGCTCTAATTCCTTTCGTGATAAATCGCGGCCCGCCGCAAAATAATCTGATGTGGCGATGGATTTTAGTTCACGGAACACGGCAATGCCATTTGGTTCATTACCGGTATTCTCCAAGATAATGGCAATCTTATGAGGTTCAGCCATTTCATTTACATGGTAAAAGTAGATACGCCCTTTCCCATTAATGCTACCAGCACTTAAAACGCCGCCTACGGGACCTACATATTCAGGACTATCGGATAATAGCAATGTATCCTTCTGCGCTTGTAATTCCGCTGGTAATGGAGTAAACGAAAAATATCCTATGGAGTTCAAATCAATATCGCTTGCCGCATGACCTGTTAATGCACCCATAACTGCTAACATCGTCGCTAGCTTATATGTTTTCTTAAATAACATAATATTAAACCTCTTCCAGCCCCATAGGATCATATGTAAGGGCTAATGCTTCTAACTTTTTCAAACGATGTCCAATACCTGATTTAGATAAGGTACCATTCATCATTTCTTCTAATTCTTTTAAACTTGCTTCCGGATTATTCCAGCGCAATCTAGCTACAATTTTCAATTTATCCGGCAATGCATCAATACCTATATGCTCATCCAATATACGGATGGCTTTCACTTGACGTACCGCTGCATCTACGGTTTTTTGTAAGTTTGCAGTCTCACAATTTACCTGTCGATTGATCTGATTACGAACGGTCTTCATGATGCGTACATTTTCAAATTCCATCAATGCCGATTGAGCACCCATGACCTGTAAACAATTTGTTACCGCATCGCCTTCTTTAAGATATACCACATATTCTTCTTTACGCTCTGTCAGACCTGCATGAATGTGAAATAATTTCAATACATATACAATTTCTCGTGCAAAAGCTTCGTTGCCCGTCATAAACTCAAGATGGTAATCACTTTGTGGTTTATTAACTGATCCGCCCCCTAAAAAAGCACCGCGCAAGAAGGCGCGTCGCGCCTCCATTGAGTGTAACCACTTCCGTGGCAACTGTTCGGTGACAGGCCACAGTGCCAAATCTTCTAAGGCTTGACGCCCCTCTTGAGATGGATCCACCGTTAATGTATACATATTCTTTTTCCGCAAATTTAAACCTTGGCGCACCATAACATGGGTCGGCAATTCGTATTGTTTTTTAAGTATGCCAAGCAAACGTCTAGCCACCGCATTATTAGCAGTGGCTAGTCGTATACCGATAGCACCCTTCATACCAAGCAATAAGGAACCACCCATGCGCAATAAGCAGGATGCTTCAATTTTCATGGCCACATCGGTATCCGTTTCAGGCTCATAGGCACATAATTCATTTTTTACATCTTCTGCAAAAGACATAGGTTTTCCTTTCTAATGATCAGCACGGCGTAAATAATATTCTAATACCCGTGGCTCCATATCTGATTTCATAGCATATATGATATCCATAAGGACCTTACCTAAACGTTCTGGGTCATGAATAGCAGGTTTTTCTTGACTAATGAGTGTTGCTCTAACCGTGCGAATCCCCATGTCTTGTAAACGTTTAGAATCGATGGCCACAGGTTCTGAACCAACTGCGCTATACTGTTCTACCATTTGAATTGGCAAAGGTCCATCATTGGCTAGAACCGTATCAATGATACCTACCCCACTATGGTCGATGATAGCTTGTATGTGATCAGCCAATGTGTAGCCTGACGTTTCACCTGGTTGTGTCATTACATTGGCAATGTAAATTTTATTGGCCTTACTAGCGCGCACATGGTCCGCGATTTTGTCAGTCAATAAATTAGGAATGATACTCGTATAGAGACTACCAGGCCCTAATATGATAACATCCGCTTCATCAATGGCGCGCAATGCAGCGCCTTCTGGTTTTGGATGTTCAGGACTACTAAATACGCGTTTAATCTTCTTTCCTGCGTGTGGAATATTACTTTCACCATCCACAATTGTGCCATCAATGAGTTCAGCACTGAGTTGAATAAATTCTGTAGACGACGGAATGACACGACCACGGACACGCAATAATTTACTAGCCGCTTCGAGGGCCTCCTCTATATCGCCATCATAAACCTGCGCCAACGCCGTAATAAAGAGATTCCCAAAGCTATGACCAGAGAGCTCATTGTTCCCTTCAAAACGATAGCGGAAAAGATTTTCCATAACCCCTTCTTGTTCTGCAAGAGCTATAAGACAATTGCGTAAATCGCCAGGTGCAATCATTTTAAAATCTTCTCGCAAGCGACCAGAAGAACCGCCATCATCGGCTACCGTAACGATAGCCGATAAATTAGATGTGTGAGCTTTCAAACCGCGCAATAAATTGGATAAGCCCGTACCACCACCAATAACGACGATTTTAGGGCCTTTATCAAGACGGATATTTTGAAAGATAATATCTGATACCTTACTAGATGGATCTGGTAAAACAGCACGGATAATGGTTTTAATAACCTTGCTCGTACCAACTAAAATTAAAATAGCCGATATACCAATAAGAACTGCGCCCACTAAAATCAATACATTGTAATTATAATATCCCGTTAAGGAATAGGAATAGGCAAGAACAATATCCTCTATATACGATAACCATTGATAGTTAAATAATAGTGAAATGCCTATGATTAATAAGCCTACCCCCGAGCTATAGAGAGCAAGCCAACGTTTTATATTAAGGCCCGGAATTAACCACCGGAACCAACGTTTTCGTAACATATAATCCCCTTTTAATCCCCTAGATCTGCTTGATGTGGATTAAAATCTTCTTCCACATTATTCTTCATCATATCCCGATGTTCCACCGTGACACGATAACCTTTTTCTAATAAATGAGCATACAAAGCCTCTGCCATAGCAACAGAGCGGTGCATACCGCCTGTACAGCCAACGGCTACAATAAATTGAGCTTTGCCTTCCTTCTCATAATTAGGCACAAGGAAATCCATGGTATTAAAATAGTGTGTTTTAAATTCATCCGTTACGTCAAAGGAGTGAATATAGTCGTTAACAACCTGTACACGTCCTGTTTTATGACGGTATTCTGGAATATAGAACGGATTTGGCAAGAAACGAACATCCCAAATCATATCTGCATCCAATGGCAAGCCATATTTAAAACCAAAGCTCACAACAGTTACCGACATGCCGTGTTTATCCGCCACTTGAGTAAAGCGCTTTTTCAAGTAGTCCTTTAAGGATGCGGTTTTCATATCCGTTGTATCGATAATATAATCCGCTTTATGGCGCACAGAATCAAGAATTTGACGTTCTTTTCTTAGGCCTGTTGTAATGCGACCGCTTGGTGCGAGTGGATGACTACGGCGAGATTCTTTATATCGACGAATCAAGGTTTCATCGCTAGCATCCATGAACACGATTTCATAATCTACCTTCATCTCTTTCAAGGTCTCTAACGAAGCAGATAAAGCTTCAAAGAATTCACCGCCCCGAATATCCACGACGAGGGCCACGCGATTAGTGCGGACCCCACCTTGGCGACAGATTTCACTCAGTTTTGGAATTAATACAGGCGGAATATTGTCTACGCAAAGATAGCCCATATCTTCTAACGCCTGTAATACCTGTGTTTTTCCAGCACCAGACATGCCAGTTACGATTAATAAACGAAATGCTTCCATACCTTACTCCATTATAATAAATGTTCTTCAATCCAATGAGCTACGCCATCTTCATTATGATGTCCACATACTTCACGGGCCACCGATTTTACATGATCTACAGCATTTTCAACGGCTACTGAGTACCCCGTTTTAGATAACATAGATATATCATTCTCTGCATTACCAAAGGAAACAATATTCTCTAGGCCAATTCCATATTGTTGTGCTAACTGCTTCAATGCATCTCCCTTAGATACATGAGGTGCAATGATTTCTAAAAAATCTTTCTGACTCCGCACTAACGTAGCAGTATCTCCTACAATAGGCATCAACATATCAATGATAGTATCTATGTTTTCAACAGTATCAATGGCAATTAATTTATTCGGCTCTTGTGAAAGTTCATACAACGAATCGCCTAAAAATTCAGCTTTAGCCCCTGTTTGACGTTCATATAAATCCGATTGCCAATCCTGATGATGACACAATAGATGATCATCTACATAAGATTGAATATGCCAACCATATTGACTTGCTATTTTCCAAATCCGTTGTACCGTATCTAATGGCACAGTCCGTTCAAATAGCTTACGACCTGATTCTAATTCTTGAATGAGACCTCCAGAAAATAATATCATCGGCACATTACCAAGCTGCAATGACATGCCAACAGACTTTGCTGTTTGGTACATGCGTCCCGTTGCAATAGTGATACGAATGCCTTTCTCTTGCAATCGATGCAATACATCCTTAGTATAATCTGACACCGTATTATCACTACGCAGCAATGTTTCATCACAATCGATAGCCACCATCTGAATATGTGAAAAAGAAGGATTCATCAGCAGACCTCCTTATATAATTACTGTATTTATCTATTATACCATTTATAAGGGGTGCAAAAAAAGAGACTCCCGAAGGAGTCCCTTTTATATTTGTAACTATCAAATTAGAATTTGTAGTTAAGTTCTGCACGGTAGAAGTCAGCTTTGTCAGTTTTAGCGCTGTCAGCTGTTTTCCAGTCGAAGCCGTAGTATGCGGACAAACCAACGTTTGGTTGTAATGCATAGTCAACGGAAGCCATCCAACCTTTAGCGTTTTGGATGTATTTGTGGTTCCAAGTGGAATCGAATACAGGTGCGTTTTCTTTAGCGTTGAAGTATTGACCTTTAACGTCCCAAGAACCTTTTTTAGCGATGCTGTAGTCGCCATAACCAACGCCTGCAGTCCAAGCTGTGGAGTCTTCAATATTAGAAGCTTTTACCCATTCGCCACCAACCCAAACTTTGTCGAAGTTAGTGTTAGCATTGAAACCATAAACGTTTTTATAAACGTTACCTTTATTGCTACCACCATCAGCAGTAGCAACACCTAAAGATTTGCTATCGTTGAAACGTGCGTAGAAACCGCCTACATCAGCGTGTTTACCTACTTTACCATTCAAGCCCAAGTATACTACTTCAGCGTTAGCATCTTTATCTACTTTATCAACAGTTGTAGTAGTTGTACCACCTGTAGTAGTTGTAGTTATAGTTTTCACATTAGCGGAAGTCAAGTAACCATAAGCAGCTTGGAAAGCAACTTTATCATTACCAGCATTGAATTGAGCACCATCGAATGTGGAGTCATATGCTAAGCCATTACCAAATGTTTGGTTATAACGACCAGCTTTAACGGATACGCGTTCACCAAATTTGTGGTTTACATAAGCACGGTCCAAGGAAACACCAGTGGAACCATTAGCATCACCAAATGTGTAAGCACCTTTGATACGAGCTACTGCTTCAGTACGATCGTTTACTTTTGCATTGAATTGGATACGAGCACGGCCGTTAGTATCGGAGGAAGCATGTTCTTGGTCTTCCCATTTAATACGCATATCGCCAGTTACTTTTACGTTACCAACGCGGTCTTCTAAACGAGCTACACGAACGCCCAAGTTGTTCAATTCGTTGGAGAATTCATCAGCCAAACGGTTGATCATAGCTTGTTGTTCAGCGTTAGCGCGGTCTTGGTTAGCCATAGCTTTAGCTACCATTTGAGCCATTTCGTAACGAGTGATATCGTTTTGGCCTTTGAAAGTGCCATCTGGATAACCGTTAACGATACCAGCAGCTGCTAATTGAGAAACTGCTTGGTATGCCCAAGAATCAGGAGTTACTTACTTGTTCCAATAAGTTTTCCCATTGTCCCCAAATGGATTCAGGGCTGAATTGTTTCATACGATCACGTCCGGCTTGGCCCATGGTAACGCGAAGGTTTTGATCTTGCATCAATCGTTCCAAGGCCTCCGTCAATGGTGCTACCCCATCATCACATAAGATGCCTGTTTCCCCATCGATGATAAGTTCATTAACAGCAGAGCAGGATTTATAGCCAATTGCTGGCAAGCCCATGCTCATCGCTTCCCCCAGTGAAAGCCCAAATCCTTCATAGGCGCTTGGAAAGGCAAATATATCTGCCTTAACGAGTACACTTGGTACATCGGTTGTCGTCCCCATAAAATGAACACGGTCTCCAAGTCCCGCCTTGGATACGATCACATCCAATTCTTTCTTGTAAATCTTGCGGTCCTCTTGGCCCCATAATTCGATATCCCAGTTCGGATACTTCACGGCCAATGGCGCAAATGCCTCAATCAATAAATGTGGTCGTTTATGATTCTTATCGAGTCGCGCTACAAATACGATTTTATAACGGTCTTTCACCTGTGAAAGCTCCGCCTGCTCTGCATATTGTGGAATGGCATTACCAATTACAACAGTCTTAGCCTCTGGCAAGTGATTTTTAATATGAGATTCAAAGGATGGCAATAATACTTGATTCACCGTACTCTTTGCAACCGCTTCAACCTCCTCTACAGGATAGGTATTAAAATAATCCTCAGGGTCGCCATGGCTCATGGTGATAACAGGAATATTTGTTTTCAAATCTAGCAATAACGCCTTTGAGGCTGCTGGTTGATATGACACGATTACGTCTGGCTTGGTTCGATCTAACACGGACTGAAGATGACCTAATAGATATTTTTTGGTAAACTCATTATTCACACCACGAGCTTTACGCTTATCAAAGGCGCGCAAAATCTCCCGTTTTTCCTTATACCAAAGAGGAATAGAATGGCTTTCACCCTCATAATGACATAAATCATATGCCTCAATTCCCGCATCAAGTAGATAGTAGAAATCCCCAGTTTGCACATCGCTATACACAAGACTCACCTCGTGGCCACGGCGCTGCATCTCATTGGCAAACGCAGCCGTTACCTTAGCAAGGCCACCTGTATCGCCTACCATCTTTGTTAAATTTGCTAATAAAATACGCATTACACTCACCTTTTTATTGCTTCTGTCTTTTTCTGTCTTCCTACTGTCTTCTTCTGTCTTCATAATAAACACTATATATAGATTAAATCTGATATCTAAATACTAAATATAGTATCCAAATAATATAGAATGAAATGTTCTATCTTTTTCTGTCTTCCTTCTGTCTTTTTTCTGTCTTCTTCTGTCTACTTTTTAATATTCTAGCATACTTCTAATTTATAATACTGTCGTT
>ERZ772805.2121-NODE-2121-length-13584-cov-9.583857_pt1 | contig 13584 bp, 8 predicted proteins | sample MGYA00511344_ERZ772805 | MGnify/ENA primary metagenome ERZ772805 (study PRJEB29015, sample SAMEA2737730) | human gut metagenome | biome: human gut; feature: human-associated habitat; material: faeces | place: China | collected 2012 ...
TCGGCGACCTCCATCTATCTGGCAATCCTCCCACAAAGCCGATGGATATTTTTGGCCCTCACTGGAATGATCACTGGGCCCGCATCAAAGAGCATTGGAATGCCAATGTAACAGATGAAGACATCGTTTTTCTCGTAGGTGATATTAGCTGGGCTCTCCGCCTCGAAGACGCTGCTTATGATTTACAAGAAATCGCATCCATGCCTGGTAAAAAATATATGATTCGCGGCAATCATGATTATTGGTGGGCATCAGCAAACAAGATGCACAATCTCATGGGTGATGCTATTACCTTTATACAAGGTCACGGCACCGCGGAGCTCATCCAAACCGAAGAAGGCCCTCGCCTTATTGCATTCGGTGGAACACGCGCCTATCTCTGTCCTGGAGACTCACACTTTTCACCAGAAACGGATCAATCCATTTACGAAAGAGAATTGATGCGTACCGAAGCAGCACTACAGGAAATGGATAAGGCAACGGCCTATTTATCATCAACATCTGATTTAAGTATAGATATAGAAAATATTCCTGTAACAAAATTATTATTACTACACTATCCTCCATTCAACGAGTCCAACGCACCTTCGGGCTTTACGGATCTCATGGAGCAATATAACGTAGATATCTGCATTTTTGGCCACTTACACGATCAAATTTCTTTTAACCGGATTCCAAAGGAATTTGGTATGACAAAACTAGAATTGGTATCTGCAGACTATCTAGATTTTAAGCTAAAGCAAATTATCTAAGGAGAGACCATGAGTCGCATTCATAAAGAACATTTACAAGCTGGCTATATCTTTGGTGACAATGTTAACCAAGAATATATTTACTTGCCTTCTGGTGAGGTAGGCACGGAGCATCCGTTAGCAGTCCTAGAAACACCAACGAAGCGCGAAGATATCACATTGGACGAAGCAGTCCATATGATTGATACCCTAACGCTAAAACGTTGTAGCCACCCTACACTAGGCAAAAAATCATTTTAATAACGCCATCAATAATGTAATTAATTGAACAAAATAATAAAATAGCGGATAGTTGACTATAATCTGCACTCCAGAAAAGGAACATAATTTCTGATTTCTGAAAGTACAGATTGTTATTAAATCAACTATCCGCTAGATGAAAAGAGGCTGTTTATCACAGCCTCTTTTGTTTTTTCTTTAGTTTATAAAAGAACTATTTTGTTGTCTTCCTTTTAGTTTAAAAGGTTAATTCATGACAAGTAATTACTTCGCATTACGCTCGATATGACTACCATAAACATCTCTGTAATCATTAGTTTGCTTATTGTCTTTATTGTTTACACGAAGTCGTTCTACCTTATGACGATCATTGTCTTTACCAGAGATTCGATCCACACGAGTACGATCCAAGTCACGAAGACGAGCCAATTCAGGATTAAATTCGTTAATCGCACGCCCCATTTTGCCATCAATTGGGGCACCCAATTGTAAAGCACGGTAAATGATCGCAGCATACTCATAACGAGTCATCGCACGATTGCCTTTAAATTCGCCATCAGGATAGCCTTCAACAAGACCTTTATCAGCCAAGTCTTTTACATATTCATAAGCCCAATGATTAGCTGGTATATCAGGGAAGTTCACATCTTTCTTGTCATACTGAGGTGCCATTCCCATGGATACCTTCATTTGTTGAATCTCTACATTTTGGGCTTTTACAATGGCCTTTAAGTCTTGAACCTCTTTAGCCAAAGCTACTCTAGAAGTAGATACACCATTTTTTTGACCTAATTTCAAAGAAACGCCGGCATTGACCATGTTTTCACCGTTACCCATGGATCCAGCTACGCTGAACATAGTGTCTTCATTTGGTCTGTAGAAAGCACCTAATGCCATCGCATTTTCACCGGCATAGTTACCGTAACCAGCCGCAAAATTCCATTTATCATCAGGATCAAAATCCAATGGATGAATAGCCGCTAATGCAGCCGCACCAGCACCAACTTTTCCTATTTTGCTATTTAATAGGTTCACACCATTACTAATACCGCTAGTAGCTTGATACAATTGGCTACCGTTAACGGCATCTTTAGATGTAGCGGATACTTCACCATCGGCTACATTAGTGATTTTATTGCCACCATTATTTAGACCTTTATTGTCCAAAGAAACATTACCAAATTTAACTTTATCTACAGATACTTTGTAATCAGTACCACCAGCAGCATTTGTGCTTGTAGTTACAGTTACATTATTACCTGCAGAAATGCTAGTATGTTTTTTAGCTTCTTTTAATGCTTCTGTGGCTAAAGTCTTATTATATTCAATACGACGTTCATGACTTTCGATACGCTCACTATGATTTTCAATTCGAGCATCATGATTATCTACACGATTATCTAAATAATCTAAACGCTTATCTTGATTGTCAATACGTTTTTCTTGATTATTCATACGTTCAGTTTGATTTTTTAATTGAATGTCATGATTTTGAATTTGATCTTCATGACGAAGTAAATCAGCATCTTGACGAAGATTTTCTTTAGTTAAACGAGTAATTTGATTATCATGATTTACAATTAATTTATTATGTTTTTCTAATTCTTGACTATGTCCATTTAAAATATCTTCATGTTTTTGTAAGACATCTGTATGATCTTTTAATTTTCGTTCATTGTCGGCAATTTTTTCTTTATTTTTATCGATTTCATTAATATTATTTTGAATTAATGTATTGTGATTATTAAGAATTCCGCCCACTGTATTTGCTACTGCATATAATTGACTACCATTTATAGCATCCGTGCTATCAGAAGATACTTTCCCAGATGCTACATTAATCACCTGACGTTCTTTACCAGATGCACCAACACTCGTAACGCCGTTACGAGCTGACCCTACCCCAGCAAAGCCGGAATAGTTAATACCATTTATATTAGCTTGTGTTTCTGTTGTGGCAGCTCTATCGGTAGATGCATTGCCTAAGAGAACACTATTTTCTTGTGTTGACGTCACATTACTGCCCAGTACATATGTATTTGCTTGCGCTACGTTATTTCTAACCCCAAAAGCGCCAGAATCAATGCCAGAGACAGAATTACTGCTACCAATTCCAACTCCACCACGTGCAGTAATCGTATTACCTGAACCTAGTGCAACAGCATTTGCAGCACCAGCATTAGCATTATTACCTACAGCAGTTGCACTCTCTTCAGCTTTTGCATTATATCCAACAGCTACTGAACGATTTCCCTTTGCTCTAGCATCATTACCATATGCTGAAGAGAAATTACCAGATGCCTCAGCATTAAAGCCAGTAGCGGTACTTGAAATACCACTAGCCTTTGTGCTATTGCCAACCGCTGTAGAAGCTTCAGCAGATGCTTTAGCGGATGAACCAAAGGCATTTGAATTACGCCCTGAAGAAACTGATCCATGACCTATTGCAGTAGCATTTTCACCTTCTGCTCGTGCACTCCGACCAATAGCATTAGTATTATTAGCAGTTGCCTGTGCACTTCGTCCGATAGCTAGTGAAGTCTCACCAGATGCGGTAGAAGACTGTCCTACAGCAGTTGAATATGAACCGGATACCGTATTTCTGAAACCTACTGCTAAACTATGGTCACTGGTAACCGTATTTTCATCACCAAAGTGACGTGAATACTCTGTCGGATTTCCTTGTGCTTCTACATGTAATACAGTTCCCGTACCTAACGCAAGTAGTATTGCCAATGATAATGCAACTTGTTTGCTTTTCATCGTTTACTATTCCTCCCTACATCTAAAATTATAAATACAACGGATAATATATTATCATTTATAATATATATTCAACAAAACTCAGCATAAAATATGTCCGTTATTAAATAATGTATTATCATTATCCTTAACTATTATTGTACTTTAAATATTAAATGAAGTAAACGATTTTTTAACAAAATAGATAAAATTATCAATTTTATCGATAGATAAAAATTCTACCAAATTCATCATACTATAAATTAATAGCATAATAACAATATAAGGAGATAAGATTTATCTTATCTCCTTATATTGGCTATATTAACTATATTCATTATATTAGCTATACTAATTATTCTAGTTATATTGTTTGCTTTAGCTATATTACTTAGAATAGCTATATTAGTTATTCTAACTATTCTAGTTATACTAGCCTATTAGCCCAAGAATCCTCCATGACCCATCGCTATACAATCTTCTTTGGTGATTTCATCATCTGCGATGAGGCGTGGCACAATTTCATCAAAAGCAGTCGGTTTGCTGAACAATACACCACCTGGTACACCAAGAATTGGTGTGCCATCTGCACAGTAAGCAATGCAAACCATGGACCCTGGTAACACTGGTAATCCATAGGTAACTACGCGATCTGCATAGCGTTTAATGGCTCCTGGGGTGAGATCATCTGGGTCAACGCTCATACCGCCAGTGCAGAAAATGATATCTGCGCCTGCTGCTTTCACCTTGTCGATAGCCGCCACAATATCGTCTGTATTATCCGTTACGATTTCATGGGCTACTTTATTTACACCAAACTCTGCACAACGTTCCTCAATGATTGGGGTGAAAGCATCTTTAATACGACCTTCAAATACTTCGGAACCTGTAGTAACAATGCCCATTGTTTTGCGTACGAATGGTTTTACATTAAGTAAAGGCTTGCCATTAGCAATTTTCTTTGCATCCTCCACTTGTTGTTCCTCTAATAACAATGGAATACAACGCATGCCCGCTAATTTATCGCCTACTTTCACCGGTGTATTATTAAATCTCGTTACGATAGTAAGCTCACCAATGCTATTAATAGCATGTAAGCGATCTACATCAACTTTAAAGAGACCGTCTACGTCCGCAATAGCTTCGATTTTACCTTGCGCCATAGGTCCATCGTGCATATTTTCGCCACCTGCCATATTGTACAAAGCACGTGCCACGTCCTCTTCGTGCAAGAATCCTTCATCCTCAGGTTCCATCACAAAGATATGCTCTTTACCAAGGTCTAGTAATTTCGGAATATCCTCTTCCGTAATAACATGGCCACGACGGAATGGCGTATCTTTCACCTCGCCGATGACAATGCGTACCAAATCATGTATTAATGCATGCCCTACGGCATCTTGTGTTCTAATGGATTTCATAATATCTCCCTTTATAATCTAGAACTCTATGTAATGTATTATACTCAAAATTTTCTTCAAACTTTAAATTCTGAACTCTATACAATGTAAATTCTAACAATTCTATGTATCTTACCAAATAATCATATAAGAATAGATGTATTTATGCTGTAACTCAAGTCACCTTATTCGGTAAGATCAGATTGCACCGAGTATACGCGCAAGTAGTACACCAACCCAGCAAAGGATTAAGCCCCCTACAACTTGTACAAATCCATAGAAAAAAGCCTGTACATAAGACTCTGTCATCATAAGTTGTAACATTTCAAAGGCAAAGGTTGAAAATGTTGTAAATGCACCGAGTCCACCAACAACGAGGAAAAATCTCGCCAACTGCGATAATTCTGGCTTTTGCATATATAGACCTAGTACAAGGCCAATAATGAGGCAACCAATGAGGTTTACTACAATCGTTCCATATGGAAAGGAACTCACCTTTGTCATAACCCATTCGCCAAGAGCCATGCGACACAAAGCACCAACTGCGCCACCAATGGCAACTGCAATGTATTTTTCCATATTGCCTCCTATACTTACAGTAGTATCCTACGATTTTCACAATCCGTGTAATTATCTGAAATAACCGATAAATATCTAGTTTTCTATATTAGTCAACGACCAACAGTCTCAGTATACTATATTTAGAGAGCAGGGAAAAGAAAGGAATCCCTATGAAGCCTGCAACAACACCGTTAACTGAGCTGCGAATAAATACCTATGAAGACCCATTTTTACAACATCAATATGTATGTTTAGGTCATAAAATTGCCAATATTCGCATATCTCTAAATATGTCCCAACACGAGCTAGCACGCCATGTTGGGATTAGCCGCAGTTATTTGAGCAAGCTAGAGTGTGGCACAGGCATATCCGGCATGTCTTTAGAAATTTTATTTAAAATCGCTGAATCATTCCAAATTGATGTAGCTCAGCTTGTAAGGTTGCGCATCATAGATTATAAAAGTTGCAATGCTCATCTTACGTCACACTATAAACGATTAGAATTTCTAAGTCATACGAGGAACAGCGCGCTAACTAAAGTTAAGCCAAAGCTAAGTTAAGCTAATCAAATACAGTATTAACGCTCGTACAGAAAAAGCCCCGCCAACGGCGGAGCCTTTCATTAAGCATGCCAACAATAGGCATTATACTTCATTAAGTTTTTTGTGTTGCACTTCAGCATTTGCTTTTTTGAAGATAAATGCATTATTAATATGCTGACGCATAGCAGTTTCTGCTGCCACTTCATCATGACGCTCAATAGCATCTACGATATGATCATGTTCATCATCGCAATCATGGGTACGAACCGCATTAAAAGAGCTAATGTACATGTCGCGGTTAACGCGTTCACGGAAGCTTGCTAAGTATTCTACAACACGTTCATTACCAGAATAATGAGCAATCATAGTATGGAAACGACTGTTTACTTCAACGCGTTCTGTAGCTTCTTCAATTTCATGCATTTCTTTACAAATTTCACGCAACTCTTTAATTTGTTCATCAGTTGCATGACGGGCACAAAGTCGCGCACCAAGGCCTTCCATTACTTCACGCACTTGATACAATGCAATAATCTCTTCAGGAGTATCCGCCTTTACAGTAACACCCTTCCAAGGAACAATAACTACGAGATTATCTTTAGCCAATTTACGGAATGCTTCGCGAACAGGTGTAGCGCTCACTTGCAATTGTTCTGCAATTTTTACTTCGTTAAGCTTTTCTTGTGGCATCAATTCGCCTGTTAAGATAGCTGTTTTTAATGTTAAATAAACTTGTTCACTGAGCGGTAATCTTTCAATAGAATCCACCGCGGACAATTTGTATTTATCTTTTGAATCTTGTCGTCCCATTAATATCCCCTAACCTTATATCCCTTCATCTCTTTCGTACTTTCAAAGAACGGCTAAAATGAGTATAATATATTGTACGATATATTTTATATCTTAAATAAATATGTCATATGTAATTTAGTGCATACAATATAATTATAGAGCTCACATCTAAGACTGTCAATTTAACGATAGATAATAGCTATATCTCATTTTTGAAAGTAAGGAAGTTAAATCATGAGCCGTTGTTTGGTAATCATAAACCCTGTATCGGGTGGCGGTGCGGCGCGCCGTTATGCCCTCGATTTACAATGGAAATTGAGCACCTTATTCGAAACAATCGAGGTCAAATTCACCACCGGTGAAGGCGATGCTACACGTTTTGCAAAGGATGCTTGCGAACGCGGATTCGATGCCGTATTCTGCATGGGCGGTGACGGCACCGTAAATGAAACCGTTAACGGTATTGCCCAAGGGGGATTCAAATCTACCTTTGGTTTCATTCCTGTTGGTACTGTAAACGATATGTCCCGTGCCCTTGGTATCCATCAGAATCCAACGCAGGCGATCAAACGTATTGATATCAACCAAACACGTACCATTGATATCGGTCGTTGTAACGACAAATATTTCTGCAATAATATCGCAGCCGGTGTTATTCCAAAGGTAATCGAAGAGGTTACCCCAAAGGAAAAGAGCATCTTGGGCCCTCTAGCCTACTTCTTACGCGCAGGACAAGCCTTATTTACAACAAAGGATTACACATACCGCATCAAAACAGAGAATGACGATTTTATCTGTAAATCCCCACTCGTTCTTGCATTGCTCACCAATGTAGTGTCTAGCTTTGAACGCTTCATGCCAGAAGCATCTGTAGATGATGGTTATATGCGCATCATAATATTCAAGGAATACTTCATCCTCGATATACTCAGCGTATTGCCACTTATCATTAGTGGTGCCATCTACAACTCCCGTTATACAACAACACTAACTGTGAAAAAGGCTCATATTGAGTTATTATCTAATATCGGTGATTTACCTACTAATATGGATGGCGACCAAGGCCCATCCATGCCAGTAGATATCGAAGTATTGCCACGGGTTCTAAAAGTATTTGCCCCAGCAAAACACAAAAAGAAAAAGGCTTTAAATTTGCCTAAACTACCACATATTTAATAAATTGTAGAGAAATCTACAAGACAAAACTATATAACAATCCATAACACAAAAGCTCTCTATTCAAGAATAGAGAGCTTTTTATGTTCATTACCTTATAAGAAATACCTACCTAGTCCTTGCATATTTCTCATGCATAGCACTAAGTTAATCATAGGCTTATCAAAGGCTAGTCTATTATGATAGCATCGTGCAAGCGGAAGCTATAGATATAACAAGCTTTCACAGGCATCCCCGTCAATCGTTGTAATGCCTCTTTGTAGAGGTCCATTTGTATTTTATAGCGCTTGATGAGGTCTTCTCCAGATTTAACACGATCTGTCTTGTAATCTACTAGAACCCATTCATCGTCCTCTTCAAAGGCCGTATCGATAATACCTTGGAGGAATAGATTCTCCCCATCCTCTAAGGTGTCGTATACACGTTTTCCTTCAAAAAGCATACTGAACGGCAATTCACGTTCGATGCGCGTTGCGTTAATAAGACGCTTCCCAAGGTCAGAACTAAAGAATTTATAGAGGCTTGTATCGCTCAATAGATTTCGTTCTTCCTCTGTGAAAGTCCCTTTCGTTACAAGTGCATCAAGCTCTTTTGTTAAAGAAGATTGGGTATACTGCGCAAGAGGTAGCCACTGCATAGCCTCATGCATCAAGGTCCCCCATTGAGCCCCCGTCAACACATCCTCTTCGGACTGTAATGCTTGCGGCTTGCGGCCGAATACAGAATTAGCCAAATCATCAGCGGAAACTGTAATAGTTGGTACAGCAGCATTACTTGTAGCGTCACGATCAGCATTACGAACATCTAGCTTAATAGCTTGACCTAAGATTGCATCTGAAACGGCTCGTTTAGCCCCTGTATCTACCGTTACAATCGGTTCGTTCAAGGTATCAATAGTGCCTGCTTCAATTTCACGTTCTTGGAATCGTCGTTTCAATTCACTGACGGAAATCTTAGCCGTGCGCCGCGTAGCGTCGCTATACGGATAACTATAGTTGAACCGGTCTTCGATTTCCTGTGGCAATTCCACAGAGTTAACAGCTTTCAACTCACGGACCTTATTGATAGTCGTTTCGTCAATATCCGCTTTATAATCGAGATCACCATAGAGAGAACCATCGTGAATTTCCACCTTAATGCGACATTTCTTATCAGGCAAATCAAAATAGGTCGGCCCTTCATACTCAATAGCTACACGCAATGGATTCCCACCATCCAAATGACGAGCAAAGCCCATAATGAGCCAGTCTAAGTATGTATTAGCTTGAGTAATAATATCCGTAGGTAGTTGTTGGCCTTCTACGGAGGCAGCATTTTTTACCAGTTCACCTAAGGTACTCAACTTACCTTTAGCATTTTTAAGGCCTTTAAAATGACCTGTCATAATCAGCTTATCTCTCGCCCGTGTTAAGGCTACATAAAGAATCCGTTGTTCCTCAGCCTTAAGAGCTGCCTCTTTGACATCTTTCACGTAGAACCACGGCATTGTTGGGAAGGACACCCGAATATCTGGGAAGTACCCCTTAAGACCCAGTCCTGCATTCTTATCGATGAGTAGCTCTGAACGAAGGTCCATCATGTTGAATCCCTTTTGCACACCGGATAAGAATACTACAGGAAACTCAAGGCCTTTACTTTTATGGATGGTCATGAGGCGCACTACATTGTCCGCTTCGCTTACCACATTGGCAAGGGGCATATCTTGGTTGCTATCGCGCAAGCTTTCAACGAAGCGTAAGAATCTAAAGAGTCCACGGAAGCCAGAGGCCTCATAGCCCTTAGCTCGGTCGTATAAGGCGAGCACATTCGCACGACGCACAAGACCATTTGGCATGGCACCTACATAATTTACGTAATCTTGGGATTCGTAAATATCCCATAGCAAATCGGTTACACCGTGACGGCGCGACAAGGTACGCCACCGCTCCATATGACCAATAAAAGCTAATAAGCGCTCATCTTGAGCTGCTTCCGCATAGGCGGGCATGAGAGACCACAAAGAGCCCTCACCAGATAGGCGCAGTGCACCTAGTTCGTTTGCATCAAGACCTACGAGACCAGAGTGCAATACCGCTGCCATCGGCAAGTCTTGTTCCGGATTATCTATGATGGATAACAATGCTAATAAGAGTTGTATTTCCTGTGCTTCAAAGTAGCCATCTCGTTCATTTACTACTGCAGGGATACCCGCTTGGCGCATAGCCTCTACGGCACGAGTGCCCCAACCAGCCAAGGATCTGCGCAAAATAGCAAAGTCACGCCACTCGATTTGACGGAATGTACCATCTGGATTTTGCACCTTCTTCTTGGCACCGTGGATTTCCTTAATCTTTTGAATGATGAAATCTAGCTCACGCTCGTTATTTTCAGGGTCATCCCCTTCATCTTCATCGCTTTCACTAGCACTGAGGGTATCCTTACTCACATCTAAGAGCTGCAATTCCACGTCGCCTCCAACCCAATCCTCAGGCGCATCCTCTACGATGCGGCCAGGAATGAGAGATTCTGCCTCCGTATAATTTAGCTCGGCCGCCTCTTCTGTCATGATTTGGTAGAACAAGAAATTCGTTGCAGCCAAAATATTTTCGTGAGACCGGAAGTTCTTCGCTAGGTCGATACGGCGCTCCACCGCATCAGTACCGCCGTACGTATTATATTTCTCCATAAACAGAGAACTGTCCGCCATACGGAAGCTATAAATAGCTTGCTTCACATCCCCTACGTAAAACCGATTATCGACGCGAGAAATCAAGTTAATAATCGTCTCTTGAACACCATTCGTATCTTGGTATTCGTCGACCATGATTTCTTTGAAAGTATCTTTCAGCTCCTTTGCCACCTCAGACGGCTGAGGATTATCCTCTGTGCCTGGTTCAACGAGAAGGGCTAAACATAGATGTTCCAAGTCGCTGAAATCCATGATACCTTGTTCTTGTTTCATATCTCGATACGCCTTATGGAACGCAATCGTGAGCTCTACTAAACCTTCGATGATTGGATATTGAGCCTTGAACTGCTCTTGTAAGGTAACTTCCGGCACTGTGAATACAGCAGCTTGCATCGCTTTAAGGTCATCTTTATTTTGGGAACCTAAAGATTTAAACTCTGCTTGTAAACTAGGGTCAACCTCTTCTCCAAGTTTATTAAAGCGGTCTTTTATAAAGGTATCCGTATGTTTACAAGCTTCCCCCATATCGTCCCAAGTTTCAGCCCCTGAAAGCATCCTTAGTGCGGCTAGTTGGTTATCATAAATATTTTGCCATTTATGAGGCCCCATTGGATCGAGCAAGATTTCTTCCATCCGCTCTAAACGCTCGCGAATACGGTCAATAACAGCTACATGTTGATCCCACATATATTGGCCCCATAGGGTCTCACTGGGATTTACAGTCATAGCCTCTTTATAAGGCTCTAAGGCTTTTCGTAACCATCCATCAGGATTGGCAAGGGACATGGCATAGTTATATAGAGACATAATCTTCGCCGTTAAGCCTGCATCCGATTTATCATCACTGAAAAAGTCCGCCAATTCATAGATATTATAAAGGCCTTCCTCATAGGATTTAGTTAATAAATCGGCTAATACCTCTTGTTGTAAGAGGGCCATTTCAGCTTCGTTGCCGATGCGCGCCGTTGGATTAATATCTAGCTTGTAGAAATAGGAACGAATCACCCATTGGCAGAAGGAGTGCAACGTAGAAATATGAGCAGATGGCAACAGATTGAGCTGTCGTTCAAGACGCTCTTGCATAGCCTCGTCATCAGTAGACTCCATGGCTTTTGCCAAGGCAAGTCCGATGCGGGCACTCATCTCTTGGGCAGCCGCCTTTGTAAAGGTTACAACCATGAGCTCTTGCACGGATAAGGGATTATCCATATCTTTAAGACGGGTAATAATGCGCTCTACGAGAACTGCCGTTTTACCTGAGCCGGCCGCAGCTGCCACAAGCAAGGTTTGATTATCTAAGGACGAGTCCTTAGGAGCTATGATGGCAGACTCCTGCTCTGGCGTCCACTTAACACCCATGGTTTTCACCTCCTTCGTTACCATTATTTCCGTCATTGCTATTATTGCTGTCGTTACTGTGATTTCCGTCGTTTAGAGCCTCTTTCATCCGTTCTAATGCATCATCTTCAGATAAGCCGGACAGATAATTATACTTATTACGGCTAGAGTCAAAACGGCATACAGTACGATAGTCACAATATGTACATGGTCTAAAGCCATTCAATTGATATGGCTTAATCAGGAACTGGCCTTCCCCAATATTACGGCCCGTTTCAGCCATTACGTGGTTTGTATAACGACACATCACGTCAAATTCGCCAGGATTCTTAACCTTACGCAAGTCTCTACTAGAAATAGTTTGATCCTTTTTCGTAGCGATTGGTACATAAGGTCCTCGTTTAGATCCATAGGATAAAAATTTATTATCGATATGGGTCAATAACTCGATATCATCAGAGAAGTATCCACTGTTTTGCCATGCATTGCTTTCTTTCGCAAGTGATATGGCATCTTCATAGGATATAGGTGCATCGGCAGGAATTTTAGGGTTCTTCACATAGGAATACACCACAGCTGCAGGAGCTATAGATTCACCCTGGCTTTTACCGTAAGCAGATTCTAAGGCCAACAGATAAGTCATAAGCTGCAATTTAAGGCCATAGTATACATCTTGCGCCGTTACGTGTGCGCCACCAGACTTGTAGTCAATAACCATTCCATAAGTTTGACCATCTCTCGTATACTCATCGATGCGGTCAATTTGACCGATGAGGCGTAAATAACGATCCTCTCCAAGAGGCACCCGAATCGGATCCCAGCCTCCTTGACGGCCAAAATCTTGCTCTAAGTATTTCGTATCAAAATCACTGCGCTTCGACCACTCTACGAGGCGGTCCACTGTTACATGTAATGTTCTTTGTACACGCTGCTCGATAGCTTTTTGGTAGGCATCGCTGGTTTCCTCACCACCTTGATTTTCTTGTAAAATCTCTTCCGCTACCGTACGGCATAAGTTATGTTGGTCCTCTTCGTTAAGGTCGCGCCATTGTTTATTGTTATCTAATAGATAATTACCTAAACGCTCTAAATTAGCATGGAGGAATGTACCAATTTCAGGCGCCCCAAAGGAGCGCACACGACGCGGTTCTAGTTTCAAACCGTATTGGGCATAGAACTTGAATGGACACTGCTGATATCTCTCTAGGCGCGTCACAGAACCAGACATATAGCCTTTAGATAGGAACAATCCATTCACTAAATCCTTCGTAATGACAGGCACATCATTATTATCTCGAATACCACGAGATACCTCACCTAAACGAGGACGATAGGTGTCGCTTTCACGAGCCCAGTTATAGAGGCCCCACCACAATGGATTGACCTCATGACCA
>ERZ772805.2131-NODE-2131-length-13545-cov-8.905634_pt1 | contig 13545 bp, 13 predicted proteins | sample MGYA00511344_ERZ772805 | MGnify/ENA primary metagenome ERZ772805 (study PRJEB29015, sample SAMEA2737730) | human gut metagenome | biome: human gut; feature: human-associated habitat; material: faeces | place: China | collected 2012 ...
TTCCGTCACATCATGGTACATTTCCCGCATCTTCTGAATATGTTCAATGGTGCACTGGTACTGAGCCTCCCAGTCAATGAACAGTACAGAGAAACGACGTTTTTTCCTGCGGGCCACATCAGCCAAAAGATGGAAAAGCACGGTGGAATCTTTACCACCGGAAAAAGAGAGACAAACTGATGGAAATGTTTCAAAAATCCACTCAATACGAGCAATTGCTGCACGCAGAACATTAGAACAAAGCCAAATTTTGTCTGTCATTAAATGATCACGCATTACTGAACAATATTATCTGCATCCCTTGATATAAAACAATTCATAATTTTTGTATCGAGTTGGCCAACCTTTTTTCATTACCAAATCGAGTTGTGTAATATCTCTCTTCGATACCATACAGCAAAAGTTTAAGCTCTTCGTCACAAGAAATTTCGAAACAGCCAGTGCCATCATCAAACTTTAATTTTTCAGAGCAATAATCATTTATATAAGTTAGCATATTCCCCCTGTCACTTACATCCATTTGGTTTAACGTATCCATCGCTAACGCTATTCTTTTTCTGTTTGGTTTTGAAACATTACATGCTTTATATTCACCAGAGAGAGCAATAAACGACTCCCCCAGAAACTGTTCAACATCCTGTTCTGTTGCCTCTTTATAAAGAGTATCGATACCATTAAACATGGAAGAAATGGCTGACAAGGATTTAAATATAAGCGTGTCTTTTGCAGCAAGATATACTGCATCCGGGGTCTGGTTAACAACCAGACGATTCTTCCCGCTCTCTATCTTTGCTCTATCACCAAGTTCGATCATTTTTTTCTTGAGATATAATGATGGTGTTACCTTCTGAAAATAAAAGTCACCACTTTGAAATGAAAAAATAAATGCTATCTTTGAAAAATATTTTTTAGGCAATTCATCATAATTTTTTGAATCAAACTCATCTTTCAAAAAGGATGGGCAGTATTCCCGTTTACTAAATTCACTGAGACTAAACCAGGAATCTTCATCAAGATTATGATCCGGTGCATACGGAACCAATGAACACACTGACAGATCAACCCTTTCAAAAAGGGTATGATCTGAGACAATCTTAAAATATGGTTTTTTCCTGAGACCTTTTGCTTTAACAAATACATTATCCATTCTTATTTCCTTTCGATAAAGGTATAGTTATTAATCCTGAAAGCCATGGGCACTACAATATCTTGCGGTACTTTATACCTATAAGGACTGATAAGAAAAATCGACGCTCCTGTTTTTGTCTTAATATTATAAAACTCATACCTGAAAACAAGAAACAAAGGATTGAAATATAAGGCCTGAGATAAAAATGTAAAAATAAACAGCACTCCATAAACAAAGAACAACGCCCCCCAGTTATTTATACTCAGGGCAACAAAAAAGTACCCCAGATAACTCGGTAAAAAAGAGTTATTCGCATGCTCAACTGAAATCACCTCACCTTTTTTAAACTCATCTTTTCCCAGCGCAGCACTAAGCACAAGACTGACTTTAGTCAAAACAACAGGTATTAAAAAATAAAAAAGATACGACCCTACCTGAGGAATACCACTTAACCACTGTAAACTCTGTTCATGCTGAAAAAAGTAAAACAACGTATATTTCCTTTGCACCAAAAATATAATTATCAACAAAGAAGTGGCATTGAATGTAAGCAGCAATCTAAAAAGGATGTTAATTATCATGATATCTGGTTCCTGGACATCTAAAAATCATGCGTCATATCACACAATTTGCATTATGAATAACCATAACAATATAACTCAGTTATTGCTACCCAAGCCCAGTATTTAAATAACTATACTATCAATGCGTAAGACCACATTAATGCTCCGCTGAAGAAGAGAAGCACTATACTCTGCAGTGCCTTTAGAAAATTATTCTCCAAAAGATGGAATATCACTTCATGTCCCCTTGCGTCAAAACCCAGTAACGACTCACCAGCTCGACAAGACCATTTTCCACCTTTTTTTGCTGCTGTTCACTGCTATTCTGGTTACGAACTTCATCATAGCGACGTAACTGCTCTTCTGCCGGGATATGCCGGTTAAAAGCCTGCATGATGCCAAACACCTCCGTTTTCAGTTCACTGACCGTCATGTATTTTCCCCGCTGCTCATCCAGACGGTTCAGGCGCTCAGCCAGCTGCTGTAAGCGGGTCATGCCTTCGTTCCAGCCCGCCATCGCCTCTTCCGGGAGCGCACGACTCCTTACACTCTTCTGCCAGTTATCCACCATTTCCTGAACACGGGGATTGTCGGGAAAAAGTACCCTCAGTTGCTGCAGCAGCTGCGCACTGCGTTGCAGGTTGTATGCCGGGGGTAGTTCTGCCAGTCGTGTTATCTGCTGACCGGAAAGGGTTATCCACTCTGACGCATGATTTAGCAGTGAAGGTGTTCTGCTGAGCTGTGTCATCTGGCCTGCTGAAAGCACATCCGGTGGTGGTGTCAGCAACGCCCTGAGTTGCTGCTCCGCCGGTGATGGCTGTGTCAGAAACTGCCATCCCGGAATGGCCACGCTGACCGCCAGCAATGCCGCACAGACACCAGTTACAAACGGTTTCAGAAACGTGGGCGGGGATTTCTGAAGGGAATGTGTGTTTTCTTTTCCGCTCTCTGCTTTTGTTTCAGAAACAACATACACCAGACGGGAGTGCGGCAGGGTCTGATGTTCCTGTACGTCCGGAGCATCAGACCGGAGTGCCTGCGCCGGAAGGGTTACCGGAGACGATACTTCACCCTGCACAGGCTGGTTCTCCAGGCGGGTGATATATCCCTTCACCATGGCTTCCGGTAAAGCCACTTTACTGCTCTGTTTAAGTTCGTGCCGGGCCAGTGTGTCACTCAGTGCCTTCAGGAATGTTTCGGTCTGATACAGCAGGGGCAGGTTGTCACGGTCGTCCGGAGGCATGGCCCGAAGCGTTTTTTGCAGATGGTTGAACAGACCGGTAATAATTTCCAGCCGGGCGTGGGTATTCAGCGGCCACATCACTGACCAGTGATGCCGGGTCAGCGCCACAATCAGAGCCAGCCCTTCATTCAGACCACTTAACCCTGTTGTATGCATCCGGGCGATGGTGTACCAGGATGCCGTCTGTAATTCCACGCCATTGTGTTCATACAGACGCAGGCAGAGTGTTTCCACGTAACGCCAGTCCACATCCGGGCGTGCCGGGTGAGTCAGTTTGCTGATTTCATCGCGCAGGGCAGCATAATCCGGTAATGACCGGGGGTCACCACCGGTTTTCAGTTTCACTTCAGAAGTCATCGGCAGATTCGGTGTTGCTGTATTAAATCATGATTAACAGTGACGAAAAGAACATCAGTGTGATACCGGTACCCGGGAAAGGTATTCCACCGCGCGGATAATTGCCGGTGTCACATCCCACCGCCGTTTCAGAACCGGCAACAGCTCATTAAGGTTTCTGATATAACGCTCAGTGAACAGCCGTTGTCCGTCCCTGGTTAAATGAAAACCTGACTGATTACAGGTAATGGTGATATGACAGGTATCGTTGCCAATATATACGGCTTCCTGGGGTCTGAATCTGACATTCCAGTACCAGGAATACGGGGAATGATTAAGATGAAAAAGACGCATCTGAATGTCACTGAATAATGGATTCATCATAAATAAAATACACCTGATAATAAAGTATAGTGGAAAACCAGAATAAAGAAATGGTCCGGTATTATGCAAAATCCTCAAGGTGGCGACTGATACTGTTTTCACGGTAACAGGTCACCAGTAATTCACGGGTTGCCCGGGTGAACGCCACATAAAGCACCGGAATCACTTCAGACTCATCCGCTGCACCAGAGTGCACGAAAGACGCATTGATAACCGCCACATACGGGAACTCCAGCCCCTTGCTGCTCTGGTACGTCAGTAAATGCACCACATCCTTACGTCGCGAGTATGTCTTCTTGCCTTCCCTGTCAAAACAGGTGGCAAAAGGTACCCCGCGTAGTGTCATAACGTCCTGCAATTGTTGCGCTGAACGCTCTGTCGGACACAGCACAGCCATATCACTCCAGTGACCACACAGGACATGGCGCTTCTCCAGCCAGTCTGCAACTTGTCTGGCTTCATCACGTTCAGAAGCACAACGCAGGATTTCCGGCTCTGTACCCTCTTCACCGCCCGCCTGTGGCTGAACGAGCGGTATTTCACGGTTCTGATGTTTTTCAAAATACTCGCGGGAGAATGCATAAGCAAAGTGCAGAATGCGTTTCGGATTACGATAATTGACCGGCAGGACAGAAGTGCGTCCCTGTGCCTGAATCCCCACACTGGCCAGAGAAAAGTTCAGGGCCCGCTCCCGCCGGTAAATGGACTGGGCGTCATCGTACATCAGGAGCAGTGAACGGGATGCGTTATCAAACAGACGGGCAATCAGGGCCAGCCAGCGACTGTCAAAATCATGCCCCTCATCCACCAGTACAGCATCATATCCGGTTCGGGTGATTTTTCCGCTGTTCACGGCCTCTTCCAGTGCACTGAAGCATTTATCAGGATATTCTTTTCTGTCGGCCGTCACCTTAATACCGTGGCGTTTTACCATTGAGGCACACCAGCTGTGAAAATGGGATACCGTAACCCGTGACGCCAGCCCTCTGGCTTCAATGCATTCCCGCAGATAGCTGGCCAGGGTAATGTTGTAGCACAACACCAGAATCTTTCCGGGTGTGGTTTCAGCCAGGTAAAGGCAACGGAACAAAAGAATCATGGTTTTTCCGGAACCGGCCACACCATGAATGACACGATGCCCGTCACCAATATTTCTGGCCAGAATCTCCTGCTGAATATCCATAATTTTGATTTGTGAGTTCTGTTTCACGGTCACTTCAGGAAACAGATGGGCGCGCAGAATATCTCTCATCCGGGGTGTCACCCGGGTTCTGAATCCCGTGGTAAACATCCCGGCAATTTTTTGCCGGAATACTTCAGGTAAAACAGACTGCGTCATTTCATCCTGGCAGATTGTCTGTGCTGAAGGAAAAATTTTTTCCACCGCATTCTCATCATTCCCTGCCAGTGTCTTCAGTTGCTGACGGGTAATGCGGGTAAACACCACACCATACGCCCAGGCCAGGTTCAGCCGTCCCTTATACTGACCGTCATTCTGCCGTAAGCACGGGTTTGCAGGTAAGGCATTAACCGTATCACAGGCATAACGACGAACCTGTACCAGCGGATTGATTTCTGATTTCAGAAGACCGTCGGTTTCCAGCGTGACCTGCTCCTGATTTACCTGGCGCAGCGTGGAAACCGTCCAGTCCTTGACCTCCAGAAATACCAGTCCGTTCTCCGGGTCAATAATGACAAAATCCGGATGCCGGTTTTTCCGTCCCACCGGAATATCGTACCAGACAAGGCAGTCATCATTCAGAAAGCTCTCCAGTCGTGAAGCTACCCTCCTCTCCCCGGGCGTCATTCTCTCCTCAGTGGACGCCGATACATTTATCAGTTTCGCCATAAACGCACCTTAATCTGTGAACAAAAAAATAATCACCACCGACATCCACGGATGTTATATCGTGGGTATCGCTTTATTCAGAAATAAAAAACAGAATCATTAACATGACCAGAATACTGTGAACCATGCTGCAGGGTATCTGCAGATATCCCTTCTGTTATATCCGGCCGGGGTAAAATCAGAACACTGACTGTCAGGCAGCTTCATTTTCCGCGTATTCCAGACTCTGCAGGTACTGCAGCGCCGCCGGGTCAGCCACATATTCCACCTGCCCGTGGTGACGCTCCACTTCATTAATGATTTTCTCAAGCTTCACGCGGAAAAATTCTTTACGCAGGTTAATCCTGTTAATGCGGTATTTTTCCAGACTGTCATGAAGTGTTTTTTCCAGCGCAGGCGCATCATCACAGGAAATCATGGCGTGAACATCAAAATCAAACGGAACAGAAGCACCACTTAACTCTTTGACCCTGTCCATGGGTTCCAGCCGTCGGGTCATGCCAATTTTAAAGACATCCTCACCAAACGAACCAATATTCGAAATGATATAAACATGCCCCTGTTTCGTAAGCTGAGCCATGGATTTAGCACGTTCATACTGCGCATGCGCTTCCTGAATTTTCTGTTCCAGCTCCAGGCGTTGTTTCTCTAACTCCTCCCTGTGAGCCCCTTCTGCTGCGCGCAGCGCCTCCTCAATCAGTTTCTGCTGCTCAGCAAGACGCCGTTCTTCCTCTTCCGCTTCCCGCTGGCGCCGTTCAGGTTCATCCTGACGCTCTTTTTCTTCACGCATCTGACGCTTAAGCTCTGCCTGATATTCCTTCTCTTCCTGCGCTTTTTCCAGCAATGCCACTTTGTCCAGAAACTGTTGCCTGATACTCTCCCGGTCAGAATTATCTTCCAGGTTAAGAAAGGCTATTTTCTCACTGACAGCAGCGTAAGCCTCTCTTTCCTTACGAAGCTGGTCATATTTGCTTTGCCAGTTATTAATCGTTACACCAGCCAGCAGAGTCTTCGCCTTAAATTTCCAGGCGGAATCAACAATCCGTTGCATTGCACGGCTGGCCTTCTGTCTGGCGGTATGAAATTCCTCACGACGTCTGGCCAGTTGCTCCTTTTCCTGTCGTATTCCCCGGGCTATCGCGGCATTGACAGTTTCATTAAAACCCCGCTCTCTCTGAACCAGCTCTGAAACGGCCTGCTCAAAGGCTGCTGTTTTCTTTCTGAGTCTCCGGTAAATAAAAAAACGAAGTAAAATTGCAAATACAGTAAGCAAACCAAAAAACAAACCAATAATACCTGCCGGATTCGATACTGCATCAATAAAGCGCTCATTAAGATTTATCAGCGCCCTGACCGCCACATAAATCCCCCAGAGAATAACGCAAACTAAAATCAGGACAAATCCCGCTGCATTATCATCTTTTTTTCCTCCTGCCATGACTTTCCTTTATTTTCCTTCTCAGTAACTGAATATCTTTGATTAACGCCCTCCGGAAATATTTATACCCGGAAGGTTGTCCGGCTTTATGATGCCAGCCACTACAGGATTAACTGCAGGCTGAGCACAGATTCCTCTGCTATTTCAGTGTCAGATTAATACTGATTACCGGAACAAATGGGCAGATGCGTAAATCCGGGTTTGCTGGCCATATAAAGCGGCGCACAGGTAGGGTTGCGGGGTTCAGTGACCGGCACAGCCTCATTTTTCTCAGCCACCGACGGTTGTGACACCTTCCGGACAGCCGCTGATTTTTCCTTCTGAACCGGCTTCGTGGTGACCGGTGATTTCACCTGACGTTTGCCGGGTGCCACGCCATAACCAGAACAAAGGCGCTTCGACTGACTCAGACTTCCGTCATTGCAGACAAAACGTCCGTCTGACGTACAGTGTGAAATACCACCTTTAGCACCCGAGCAGGGTTTTCTTCCCCGCGCAGCATCTGCCTGAACCGAAAATAAAAGCCCCACGAACAGAAAAAAGATAATTTTCTTCATTTTAAAACTCATACATTGTTATTGCTGATATGCCCGAGTTATCAGGATGATGAAACATTCAGCCAGCGTTGTCATAAGCCAGAATAATGTCACATTCACACCTGACATATATCCATCGCTGTTTATTTATTTCTGTTCTGCCCTCCCTGCTCCGGCTCACGTCTGCACGTAGCGCTGCTGTTTCAGATGGCGCAACAACACCCTGCCCTCCGGTAACCGGGCAGGCGCGGATTGTGATTTTCTTTCCACCGGATGCATTTTCCTTCAGGCTGAACAATCAGTGTGAGCTGATTGAACTGATTCATATCGGCGTACAGGGCCAGGAAACGGTTGAGCATTTCGCCAAACAGGTGAATATCTCCCTCTCCGGCAAACCCGTTGCCATCAAGAGTTACCTCCACATCAAGCCCCCGGAGCAGAAAACCCTTTTCAAAACGCTGAATACGATGATGCTGTACAGCCAGAATGGCATCAAGCCGACGGTGATTAAGTTCATCGTCCCGCCAGTTATAAAGCGCCAGCGTGCCACGCAGCACTTCCGCACTGCTCAGCATGTTAAGAAATCCTGTCCCCAGATGACTCATCACCCGCCAGTGAAAACGATCTTCTGTCGGCGGATAAACCGGTAGCGTGGGTTTACAAAGATTACGTACACTGACCGGGGCCTGCAGTACCTGTTCACACCGATCAAGCAGCGTACTCTGCAACGCACGACGGGGAAGCTGACCATTGGTAATCACCGGCACACAATGCAGACACAGGGCATCGTCTGTCACAGGTAAATCTGCTGGCCAGGGCTGACTCAGCACCACCTCAAGATCGAATCCGGAAATACCTGCCGGCAGAGAAACATTCTCCAGTCCGTTCAGATGAACAAACATAAACTTTTCCCGAAAGGTGAAATATTCCAGCAATAACTGATACCCACTGAAAGCACTGTCAGCCAGTCTGCGTTTTCCGGCTGCGAGGGGTCTCCTCCCCAGAGAAGCAATGTCCCCTGCTCTTCCTGCCAGAACTGTTCTGTCAGGCCCGGGGTCAACAACTCAACCTCAGAGGCGGTACCTGTTATCAACAGAATGCGTATCTTACGTCCCCAGAATCTGCCATACTGGCGCCGCAGAGTATGACGAATATCCTGAACAGTAACATAGCGCGGTGGCGTCTGAGCCAATCGCTCTTCATCGTCAGGTAACCTTTGCTCCTTACGGGCCCTGCGTCGATATGTCAGTTCCTGAACATATTTTTTCATCACAGGCAGGTAACAGACAAAGAGCACCCCCAGACTCAGCAATATCAGCAGTAGTATTTGATCCCGGCGTGTTTCTGCCCCCAGATATGCTCCATATCGGGTTATCAGCCACCAGAGCGCAGCCACACCAATAAATACAATCCCCGGTCGCCCAAAGCGACCAGACAGACAGGCCAGTTTATTCATTCTGGTTTCCTGATGTAACAGTACTGATAAAATGTTCTTCTCCGGATGAGAATAAAGTCAGGAGAGAATCATTACCAAGACAGACCAGATCGGCTGCCAGAGCAGTAAGCAGCCACGGAGCAGCAGGTCCCGGGATACCGCACCATTTTTCCAGTAACATACGTCCGGCCGGTTCCCATCCGGCACCATACTGGTTTCCAATAGTCATCAGCGGTGCAGCAATCTTTTCCCAGTGATAACAGTCTCCCAGTACACGAGCGGTACGACAGGCTGCTGTCTGGGTTTCAAGGAAAAGTGTGAATTCATCATTAAACTTGTTGATATCCAGCGACATCGGGCGTAGCAGACGGGCTGAATGCGACAGATTATATTTTTGCGCAACATCATCGCTGGTCAACAAAAGTGCAGCCAGTCCGTCAGAGTATGTATTTCCCCCATTAAGCTGTATTACCAGTATCAAATCCACAGTCAGCACTGGTTGTTTCAGACGCTCATCAACCCACCCCATGGAAAAGTCAGGAGTAACCTCGATATTGTCAGGAACGACGCGTTGGGGAAATAACGCTTCCCATGCAGAAACAAAAGCAGATCTGATTTCAGAATCAGGCTGATCGGTTATCAGCGTCACATTTACAGGGAGAGCGGCAGGTAACTGACAAAATTTATCCGTTATCTCCCTAAGCAAGACACGTAAAGAGGCTTCAACCTTATGCCCACTGTCAGAAAGATAATCTATTTTCTTTACAAGGCCGTACTGCAGAGGCAATTCATCACAAAGAGTAGCTACCGTTATTTTATCAGGCAAATAAACACAACTGGCAGTAATAACAAGATACCTTTCGGCCCAGGATTCCCACTGTTTCTGAGCATACTCCCCCTCTTTTTTAAGAAACAAATGTTCATCCATCTGGTTGCTCCACTGCCAGTGTCGCAGGCAAAACAGGAAAAACCAGCACCCCGGAGGAGTCAATGCAAGCCACCAGATACTGAAATTATTTAATGCTTTCACATATTCTGATGCCCGGATAATAAACAACAGAGCACCAACAACAGCCATAAATGCCCCTGTCATAAACCACAACATCATTGATGGTTTATGAGGTAATTCTGTTGATAATGATTTTGTTCTGCTCCATCCCATGTTTTATCCTATTGCACATTCCGGTGCACTGGATATATCCGCACCGACAGGGCGCCCGATAAAGGTCACACTGTCTCCCTGAGGCAGCACAGGCTCTGCATCCTGTAACGTCTCCGGACACTCATCAGACTGCGCATCCAGCAGCGGGGACAGACGCTGCAACTGGCTCTGACTCAGTGTCAGCAGAGGCCACAGCCCGTCACAGCGAACCAGGTGCGGATTTTCCGTCAGGGCACCCAGCAGATGCACGCTGCGGATATGTTCTTCTCCCTGTAATGAGGCCACCATCCAGGCCTGTTTCAGCAGAGCATTCAGGGACTGCGCAAGCTGCGGGCGACTGCGTACGCTACGGGGCTGGTTATCCAGCCAGCCGAGCAGCGACTGCCATATCGCGTCCATATCCCAGTCATAACGCCTGCCCAGCACGGTAAGGTCTCCTTCCCCCTGCTCCAGCAGTTTCAGTAACCAGTGCTCCGGGGTGATTTCCGCATGGGCCCGGGTCTGGCAAAGGGAGGCTGCGCCTTCCAGTGCACGGGCACAGTAATGATTAAGACGACGTAACAGGGCTGCCGAATTTTCCATGTTATTCACTCACTGTCAGGAGACCGTCAGGCACGCTACCGCCCTTCGCCGTAACCCAGGCGCATCAGGTCTGTGTTCAGGATTGAGAATTCTTTCTTCAGCACCCGCCAACAGATGCTGAAGAAAAAATAAAAATGACGGACAGGATGCCCTGTCCGTCCGGCAGAATTACGCGGTGGTACGCTCACTCCATGCGTCGGAATGAATGATGTTGCCGTCCTTGTAAGTCCAGGTGATTTTCTCGTAGCGCAGTTCCACCTGCTCAAGGTGGTTATGCTTCTCGTAAGCGGGATTACCGGGGCGGGCCGCAACCGACGTCAGACAGAATCCAACGGCAACCGGCCGGAAATAAAAGTGCTCCTGCCGGCAAATAGCTGTCAGGGCATCAGTAACCCGGTTGTACCAGGACAACATGGCATTCAGCCATAACAGTTCACTGACGCACCGGAGCCTGGACGCTGCATCACACGCCTGCAGCCATTCCTCTGTTTCTGGGCGGAGTTAGCAGAGAAGAAGCAGGCATAATCCCGGTTCTTGTAGTAAGAGAGCGGAATAAAGCCCAGATTCGCGAATTCAAACTCCCGCGTTTCCGGGATCATCACCTCTGACGGAATTTTGACCTGATTACCGGTTCCCAGATCATACAAATGGATTGGCAAATCCTGCACCGCACCACCGGCCTGAGGCCCACGGATCTGAACACACCAGCCGTTGGTGACAAAACTGCGCACCATGTTGGCTGCAAAGGCAAAAGACGCGTTCGTCCAGAGATATTTATGGTGGTCCGGTCCTTTCACCTCTTCAACATAGTTAAAGCTGCGGACAGGTACGGTATCCGGGCCATACGGCAGGCGTCCCAGTACACGGGGCATCACCAGGCCAATATAGCGGGCATCGTCCGTCTCACGGAAAGCATTCCACTTGATGTACTCGGCACGCTCAAAGTGGTTGCCAATATCCTTGATGGCAGCCACCTCTTCCATGGTTTCTTTCTGGAAGAACGCCGGGCCAACTGAACCAATAAACGGCATATGTGCAGATGCCGCCACCCGGGAAATATTTTTCAGCAACGCCACGTCCTGTGCAGATGCATCAAACTCCCAGGCTGAAACCAGGGCGGCAATGGGCTCACCACCCGGCGTGTCATACTCAGCCACATAGGTCTGCAGATAAAGGCCGCTCTGAATAATTTCCGGCGCATCCTCAAAATCCTGACGCAGATCGTCTTTGGACAGATCCAGCAGCTCAATTTTCACATTACGGCGGAAGTCCGTTTTATCCACCAGGGACTTCACGCCCCGCCACAGCGACTCCACTTTCTGAAATTCCGGATGATGAAGCACAGCATCCAGTTGACGGCTGATCTGATAATCAAGCTCTGCAATATGATGGTCAATCAGCGCTTTATCGAGTTTTTCCACCTGCGTGCCGGCTTTTGCCAGACACTCCATAAACACCTGCATCCCTGCCGTCAGACGTTCATCTGCAGATGCTTCTGACATGGCCTGTGGATCCTGCCAGATATCCAGTGCACTCAGGGCAGATACCGGACTCAGGTTAATTTTTTCAAACAGGGAAGCATATACGCTGTCGCCGGCATGCGCTTCAGATACCACGCTCTCTGCAACGTTCTTTTCTTTCTGTACAGACATCAGCATTTTCTCTCGTAATCCGTTAAATCACGCCTTTTCCGGCACCAGTGCACGCAGTTCATCACGCAGCGTCTGACTCAGTGCCGGGTCACGCAGAATTTTTTCCAGCTCTTTACGGAAAGTCACGTTATCCAGCAGATTGGCTTTCAGGTCCCGCAGAAGGCTACGCATGGCCAGCATGGCTTTAAGACGGGGAATCTGTCGGGCGACCTGCTCTGGCGTGAAATCGTTCATATTGCGGAAAGTCAGGCTGATGCTCTCTTCAGAGCCATCACCGGCAAGCGTGTTCTCCACATTCAGATGTACAGACGGGGAGATATCTGCCAGAACATCATTAAAATTGTTTTTATTAATATCCGTTTTTACACGCTCTGACAGTGGACGCTCTTCCTGTCCGTTACTGAAATCACCGGCAACCAGAAGTTTGAGCGGAAGCTCCACTTTCTTCTGCCCACCACCCGTATGTAGGTCTAATTTCAGATTTACCCTTGCTTTCGGGATTTCATTCTGAAACGAACTGCTCATGGCTCTCTCCTGTGAAACCTGCATCTCAGGGGTTCCATCACCGCAGATGCCTCCCCTTGTGCACTGATTTAATTTTGATCATTATAGGACGAAGATCTGAAAAATCTCAATATGACAGATACATCGATCGATATAATGCAAATAATCAGGACTTTATTCTATGGAATGTCGCAAAATAATGAATATTCAAAGCTTATAACCATTGTTAATGTAAAAATACAGAAAATTATTCCACAAAACACTTTTGATACAGCCAGTTAACATAAACACTGTATTTTCTTGATTTCAGTCATTGAAAATCACAATGAGTAAAGTTTCAGCAGCATTGACGTGATTTCTGGAAAGCGGGAAAGATATGGAGGAAGGGCCCAACAAAATGCAATGAAAGAAGGAGTGAGGGGATTTCTAGTAAAAACAGAAGATTAACAAAACACATCAGGAGGCAGAGACTCCTGATTCAGTGCTACCACATGAAAATTTAGTTAACTGTTACCGTTCTGAAATCTATGTCAGAAGATATTCCATTACCGAAAATCAATCAGCGATACAGAGACGATCATGGTGCGCTTGTCACCGTGACCAGTGTTGAGGAAACCCGGGTGGTGTTTATGCGGGACGGCTATCCGCATCCCTGCATGCGACCGATGTACAACTTCCTGGGAAAATTCAAACCCGAACCCCGGGAAGAAACAGAATAAAACGAAATCCCTG
>ERZ772805.2133-NODE-2133-length-13542-cov-3.803144_pt1 | contig 13542 bp, 7 predicted proteins | sample MGYA00511344_ERZ772805 | MGnify/ENA primary metagenome ERZ772805 (study PRJEB29015, sample SAMEA2737730) | human gut metagenome | biome: human gut; feature: human-associated habitat; material: faeces | place: China | collected 2012 ...
AATTGCGAAGCTTTTTCCGAAGAATTTGACTTTCGGGCAAAAAAATAAACCGGGACATGGTCTGTCTCCATCCACAGGGTTATCCCCAGAATTGTGGATAACCCTGTGGAAAAGTGGATAACTTTTTATGAGAAAACACTTATATTACATGAAAAAACCCTTAATTTACACCAAAATTACAGTTATATTACAATTAGAAAAAAAGTATTGCCAAAAAGTTTACTGCCTGATATTATAGGTCATGCAAAGTAAATCTGTACGTTCTGTCCGTTCCTGACAAACGGGCGAAGGAGAGCCGGCGGCGAAGAAGGAATCCTCATGGAATGGGGAGAGGAGACTGACGGACCCAAAGGAGCTGCTTCAATCGGGCGGCAGAAACGACAGAGGCACAGAGCGAAATGCGCTTCGTTGTATAATTATAAAACGAACACAGAACGAAAAACAAAATTTTAAAAGGAGGAATGAACCCATGAAAAAATTTCTTTCCATGGTAATGGCTGCGGCTATGGTCGTATCTCTGGTTCCTGCAACAGCATTTGCAGCAGCTGGCGACTTCAAAGCAACAGCTAAAGTGGTTGACGCCAAAAACTTCGCAGTTGATGAAATCGAATCTGGCGATTCTGTTGATGGCTCTGAACTGCAGCTGACACTGACAACAGCTGACACACTGAAAGGCAAAGACAGCCTGAAATTCACACTGAATTTCGACAACGTAGTAGATTTCAAAGGTGGCGAACTCGACAAAAACGCAATCTATGTAAAAGATGGCAGCGATAATGTAACACCTAAATTCGATATCAATGTTGAAAAAACAGATGATACTGAATTCGAAGTTACAGTTGCAGAAAAAGATAGTAATGTGGACGCTTATGCAAGAGGTCAGGTAATTGGTATCCCTCTGGACAACGTATGCATTGACAAAGTTTCCAAAGGCAAAACAGCTACAGTATCCGTTGACTCCGACGACGCTACAGTAACAAACGGCGATGACCTGGTATTTGCTTCCGTAGAAAGCAAAGGTATCAAAGCTTCTGTTAAAGATACAGTTGATGTAGCTACAGAAGAAGTTGCTGAAATCAAAGAACTGAAAATCGAACCCGCAGTTGGTGATACTCTGGGTGCAGTTGCTAAAAACGGCACAGACATCAGACTGAAACTGAACAGCGGTTTTGAATTCGTAAAATCTGACCTGACACTGTCTACAGATAAAGGTACACCTGTTCCCGATGTTGCATGGGACGACGATGAAGTAACATTCGAAAATATCGGTGACGGTATCACAGGTGCAGAATGGTTCAAAATTGATGGTCTGAAAGTGGAAGCTACTTCCGCTAAATCTGGTTCTACAGCTACTATCAAAGTATATGTTGATGGTAACGACACAGTTTCTGTAGAAGTTGCTAAAGTAGTTGACTACACAGTATCCATGTCCGTTGATGAAGACGAAGACGTACCTGTAATCTACAGCGGCGTTGACGTTAACAACACAGGTATCACAGACGACAGCGATCACGATGCTCTGGAAGTAACAATCAAAGAATCTTTCGCTGGCGCTTGGAACAACAGCAAAGACTTCACACTGAGCCTGCCTGAAGGCGTTTATGTTGCAGATGAAATCAGCACATCCACAGATGGCGACTTCAAACTGACAACAAGCGGCAAAACAACAGAACAGTGGTTCCAGGATGCTTACGATGAAGGCGATTACATCGACCTGACATTCAAGAGAAGAACTTGGGAAGAAACAAACCCTAACGATACAAACAAAGACGATCCTGCAGAAATCAGCTTCACACTGAAACTGGTTGCTGACCCTAACTTCGAAGGCGACGTTGTTCTGAAACTGACAGGCGACGCTGTTGAAGAACAGGAAGTAACAATTGCTAAATTCGTTAAACCTTACGTAGTTGAAGCTCAGCAGAACGACATGCAGATCGACTACAGAAACACAGAAATCCCTACATCCGTAGTGATCAAAGAAGCAGAAGCTGGTCTGTGGGACAAAAACACAGAATTCAGACTGGCTCTGGACAAAATCGAATTTGACGACGAAGGCAAAATCGCTGTAGACGACAAATCCGGTCTGGAAATCAAAGACAATGAAATCAAAGAAAAAGACGGCGTTCTGTACTTCACAGTTGACTCCAGAAGTGATGACGAACCCGCAGTTGTAACACTGTCCGGCATGCAGCTGTACATGGACAGAAGCCTGCCCGCAGGTGCTTATGACCTGGATGTATACTCTCCTACAATGCTGGCTGATAAGTTCAACAATGATGGCGATGTAGCTGATAATGCAACAAAAGGTTATCTGGCACAGGCTATCCTGAAACCCGCTTCTGAAAAAGAAAACGAAGTAATCGCTGACATCAACGATGATTTCTACAGCGAAACAGCTAAAGCTGGTTTCGTAAACATCGTAACAGCTGGTCGTGAAGATACAGATTCCTTCACAACTAAAGTTGTAGTTCCCGTTGGTGAAAAATACGTTATCTCCGGTGAAACAAAACAGGAAATCCCTGTACCCGCATACATCAACGCTGATGGTTACACAATGCTGCCTCTGAGAGCTGTATCCGTAGCTCTGGGCATCAACTCCAACAACGTTCTGTGGGATCAGGCTACAAGAACAGCTACAGTAATGTACGGCTCCAAGATCATCTCCATGACATATGGTCAGAAAGTTGTATATGTAAACGCTGCTCCTATCCCCGCATCCACATCCGTTGAAATCAAAGAAAACAGAATGTTCCTGGGCCTGAGAGATCTGGGCAACGCTCTGGGTGTAACAGATATCACATGGGATGCAGCTACAAAGACAGCTACACTGAACGGCAACAAATAATTTGTTCATAAGCAAATTCTTTGCTTAGGTGTAAAACCTTTGTGAGAACAAGAGACCTCCTCTTTTGAGGAGGTCTTTTTTTATTGTTTTTTCTGTGCTATCATATACTTTCCATAGGTTAGCGCTTCTTTATTAAGAAAACAAAGAAAGCTAAAATCTTTGCAGAAGGCTTCCGGTTTTCTGATTTTACAGGATTTTAGTAAGTATGTTTTCTTCTAAAGAGACCCTTTAAAGAAATTAAAAACATTGTTTTTTAAGAGGAGACTGCTTTTGATTTTCCTTTTCTTTCTTACGCACATCCTTAGCCACCTTTTTTACCCTATTTTTTTCCATATATTTCCTATTACATTCGTATACTTATGTATTATATAAGTAAATAATTGTATATTATTAGTGTATTTTTCGGTATATTATGAAGTCGACATGTAGGAAATTCGTAAGATTTTTATAAGACACTCTTTTTAGAAATGTCTTAAAAACGTTGATATATCAATAAAAACTAATGTTTTTATTGCCTTTAAAAATTTGTCAAAAGGTTACAGTTCTGTTACATCCTAAATTTCCTCTTGCCAAAAATGCTGTGCATAAGTATAATGAACTTGCATACGAAATCTGTGCTTTCTCTGTATCTCTTCGGCACAGATGAAGATTGTACCAAGGAATCCGAGGCTCTTTGCGGAATGGGGGAATGAACCGCAGTGCCCAAGGTGCCGTTTTTGCCTGTGGCGGACGGTAGAGAGGCGGTACAGACGAGTGGCAGGTTCGTTGTATAATTATGAAACGAAAAAGAGATGAAAAGACGAGACAAAAGGAGGAATGAACCATGAAGAAGTTTCTTTCCATGGTGATGGCTGCGGCTATGGTCGTATCCCTGGTTCCCGCAACTGCATTTGCGGCTTCCGGCGACGTAAAAGCAACAGCTAAGGTTGTAGGTTCCAAGAACTACACACAGGACGAGATCGAGTCCAGCAAAGTTAACAAAAAAGTATCCGGCCCCGAAGCACAGCTGACATTCACAACAGCTGACTACGCTTCCACTTCCGATACAGCAGTGAAATACACTCTGTCTCTGGATAACGCGGATTTCTACAAATCCGGCAGCGCAATCGCTGACAAGGGCAAACTGTCTATCACACTGAAAGGTGACAAAACAGTAACAAAACAGGCTGGCGAAAGCGACAAAGATGTTGAATTCACAGATGTGTATGACAATGGCAACAAAGTAAAAATCGCATCTGTAAAATTTACAGATAACGACGAAGTAGAAGTTGTAATCGACGGTAAAATGGACAGAGGCTCCGTTCTGGCCTTTGACCTGACTTCCGTTATGGACAAAACAACAAAAGGCAAACAGGCAAAAGTAACTATTGAATCCGATGATATCACAATCTCCAACGGTTCCGATCTGACATACGCTTCCGTTGAAGGCAAAGGCATCAAAGCTTCTGTAAAAGAAACTGTTGATGTTGCTCCTGAAGAAATGGTTGAACTGAAAGAACTGAAGATCGAGCCCGCTGTTGGCGACAACATTGGCGCGATCATCAAAACAGACGGTAAACTGAAACTGAAACTGAGCAACGGTTTTGAATTCGCAGGCAAAAAGACAGACCTGAAATTCAGCGTAGGTAACCCTACTATCGACAGCTTCGAAGATGATGAAATCGTACTGAACATCGGTGATGTTGTTCGTGGCGCAGACGTTCTGAAAATCACAGGTCTGAAAGTGGAAGCTACTTCCGCTAAAGCAGGCGCAGTTGCTACTCTGAAAGTTTACGCTGACGGCAACGACACAGTTTCCGTAGAAGTAGCTAAAGTGGTTGACTCCGCAGTAGTAATGTCCGTTGATAAAGACGCAGACGTACCCGTAATTTACAGCGGCGTTAACGTGAAAAACGTTGGTATCACAAGCAGCAGCGACCACGAAGCTCTGGAAGTAACTGTAAAAGAAACATTCCCCGGCGCTTGGGACGATGCAAAAGACTTCACATTCAAACTGCCTCAGGGCGTTTACATCGCTAGCGTACAGAGCCCTTCCGCTGACAACATGCAGGTAGCTGATGTACAGAAATGGTTTGAAGGCGCTTACGATAAAGGCGACTACGAAGCTCTGACATTCAAGAGAAGAACATGGACTGAAACAGATCCTTCTAAGAAAGACAAAGCTGAACTGAAATTCACTCTGGTGCTGGTTGCAGACCCTAACTTCGAAGGCGATGTTGCTCTGACTCTGACAGGCGACGCTCTGAAAGAACAGAAAGTAACAGTTGCAAAATTCGTAAAACCTTTCACAGTAGAAGCAAAACAGAACGACATGCAGATCGATTACAGAAACACTAAAGTTCCTACTGATGTAGTTATCAAAGAAGCAGAAGCTGGTCTGTGGGATAAGAACACAACATTCGCTCTGTCCCTGGATAAAATCGACTTCGATGACGATGCAAAAGTAACAGTAGACAGCAAGAGCGGTCTGAAAGTAAAAGACGTAAAAACAACAAAAGGCGCAGTTACTTTCAAAGTAGACTCTAAGAGCGATGACAAACCCGCAGAAGTAACAATCTCCGGTCTGACACTGTTCATGCAGAGAAACCTGCCCGCAGGTGCTTATGACCTGGATGTATTCTCTCCCGTAATGCTGGGTGTAGACAACGGCAACAGAGAATCCGTTGCAGATCAGAAAGGTACAATCAAAGATACAGGTTTCCTGTCTCAGGATATCCTGGGCACATCCACAACAAAACGTGTGGTTGCTGACATCAACGATGATTTTTACAGCGTAAAAGCAAAAGCTGGCTTTGTAAACATCATCACAGCAGGTCGTGAAGATACAGATTCCTTCACAACAAAAGTAGTAGTTCCCGTAGGTGAAAAATACCTGGTATCCGGTGAAAACAAAGTAGAAATCGACGTTCCCGCATACATCAACGCTGGTGGTTACACAATGCTGCCTCTGAGAGCTGTATCCGTAGCTCTGGGCATCAACTCCAACAACGTTCTGTGGGATCAGTCTACAAGAACAGCTACTATCATGTACGGTTCCAAGATCATCTCCATGACTTCCGGCCAGAAAGTAGTATATGTAAACGCTGCTCCTATCCCTGCTGCTACATCCGTTGAAATCAAAGACGGCAGAATGTTCCTGGGTCTGAGAGATCTGGGCAACGCTCTGGGCGTAACAGATATCACATGGGATCAGGCTACAAAAACAGCAACACTGAACGGCGGCAAATAATTAACCGTTGTATTCCAAACCCTTATGTATAGAAAAGAGGCTCCCGCGGGAGCCTTTTTTCCTTTTGGAAAGAGTGCCTATAAGTTAGGTAGAAATACGATTCCCAGAAAGCAGATTTCATCTGAAAAAGGCTGACATCCTTTGTTTATAAGGATGTCGGCTTTTTCGTTTTTTAGAAATACGCCGAAAGCAGGAACCGTTTTTTTGTTTTTCCCGAAGAAAAGTTTAAGAAATATGAAAGCACCTGTTTTTTTTCTGGATAATATGGTATAATTGGTTTTACTATAAACATATCTTGGGATATTACCCATAGGAGGTTTGAGAGATGAAAAAATATTTTGTCAAAGGAAGAACCGTTGCGGCAACGGCAGTAGCTGCCTTGCTGGTATCTACCACAGCATTTGCGGCAGAAAAGCCTCAGGAATCCATCCCCGCTACGGAAATTTTGACCATAGAAGAAGCACAGGCTCTGGAAGCCCAGAAGGAAAAAGAACTCACTTATGAAGAAGCAGTGGAACTGGCTACCAAAAACAGCTCTGACCTGCGTTCTGTGGCGGAAACAGCCGATTATTTGCAGGATCTGAAAGAAGATATCTGGGATATCACAGGATCTTTCTCTGTGCCCACCGTATCTTATCAGCAGTGGGTGGATGATGATATTTACGCCATCTATTCCTCCATCCAGAATATCAGCAGCAGCATGACTAAAAACCGCTACTCTGAAGAACTGACAAAAATTTCCCTGGAAGCAACCGTAAAGAATTACTATACTTCTATTTTCAGCGACCAGAGCTCTCTGGAACTGGCGAAAAAAGATATGGCAGTGAAAAAGACATTGTGGGAACAGGGTCAGCTGAAGAACCAGCTGGGACTGCTCAGTGACTACGATTTGCAGAAACTTCGCTCTGATTATGAACAGGCACAGTATAACGTGACAAAGCTGGAAATGGCTCTGGAACAGGAATATCTGTCCTTCTATAACTTCATCGGTCAGGACAGGGAAAAGGACTATACACTGGTTTATGACGTGGAATATGCCCCTTATGATCTGCCTCAGCCCATGACACAGTATATCAACAGCAAAATGAACACCGACTATACCATCAAATTGCAGGAACAGGCTGTGAAAGACGCGGAATTCAATAAGAATTACATGTCTATGTCCTCCTCCAACGCAACCTCTGCCAATAACAAGCATTCCTATGAGGAAGCGAAACGGAGCCTGAAAACCGCTAAAGACAGTAAGGAACTTGCTATCCAGAATGCTTATAATTCCATTCTGTCTTTGGAAAGCCAGTATGATTCTGCATTGACCACACTGGAACAGGCAAAAGCGGCACAGCGTGCAGCAGAAGTAAATTATAAAGCAGGCAATACAACAGCAATTACATTAGACCAGGCTGCCCTGGCAGTGGAACAGGCACAGAACGCTGTGACACAGCTGGAATATGCCCACGACATGCAGATTTATCAGTTCGAAAATACAGAACTGCTTTCCAGCGGCACAACAGGAAAAACTTCCGCATAAGCCGAAAATGAGAAAATACTAAGAAAATTATGAGAAAAAAGGACGTTTTTATGAGAAACGTCCTTTTTTTGTAATTTTTAGAAATCCCGGAAAATCAAGGTTTTCTCCACTTATGTTTCAGTAATTTTACATTGAAATTAGAGTTTGGCAAAGTCTATTGTCAATCTTTTTTTTTGCGGATATAATAGCGTTGCAAAGTTCAAACGCACAAAACATGCAGGAAATATGCAGATTTTGCTTTGAAGAATATGGGAAAGAGAGCATGAATTCTGTTTGAAATTATAGGGAACAGAAGCAATGGTCTGGGGGATTTTTCAAGGTATGTATGTCTTTTGTGCGAAAAAATGCATCTTCGTTTTATAACTATGCAACGACATTTTTACAGAAGCAAAAGGAGGAACAGACATGAAGAGATTTATCTCATTAGCCATGGCGTCTGTAATGGCAGCTTCTCTGCTGCCGGCAACAGCATTTGCAGCCACTGGCGACGTGAAAGCCACTGCCAAAGTGATAGGGGCTGAAAACTACACAGAAGGTGAAATGAACCAAAAAGGTTCTGAAGGCATTATTGCTCAGAAAGACGCACCTGAATTACAGCTGACATTTACCACAGCAGACTATGCAAGCAGCAGCGTACCTGAAGCGGAAATCGAACTGACATTGGATAAAGCAGATTTCCTGCAAAACGACAGTGAAACTGTTGTCAGCAGCAAAACAACAGAAGATGACCTGACAGGTCTGATCTATCTGAAAGACGACGACGGCACATACGCGCTGACAAAAGACACAGACAATGATAATTATGTCTTTGATACAGACAGCAGCGATGAAACCGTAACACCTTTGAAAGACGCTGCTGGCAATACCATCACCATCAGCGATCTGGATGTGTATGACACAGACAACCTGTCCTTCGTACTGACTGGTCAGATGGAACGTGGTTGGGTACTGTCCTATAACCTGACTTCCAAGCTGACAAAAACATCCAAAAACACACAGGCAACTGTAACAGTGGATTCCAGTGACATCATCCTTACAAATGGCGATGATCTGGTATACGCTTCCATCGAATCCAAAGGCATCGACGCTTCCGTTAAAAAACTGAAAGACGTTGCAGTGGAAGAAGTAGTTACCATTGAAGATCTGAAAATCGAACCTTCCGTTGGCGCAAACATGGAAGCAGTGGTAGATGAAGGCGACGAAATCACACTGAAACTGAACAGCGGCTTTGAATTTGCCAACAACGACAACAACAAAATCACCATCAAAGCAGACGGTACTACAATCACACCAGAAGTAGAATACGAAGACGATGAAATCGTGATCACAGTAGATGGCGATATCTCTGCTGACGTTGACACACTGACCATCAGCGGCATCAAGGTAGAGGCAACTTCCGCAAAAGAAGGCGCAACAGCGACTATCAAAGTGTCTGCTTCCGGCAATGACAGCGTGTCCATAGAAGTAGCGACAGTTGTTGACTACGCAGTATCCATGAGTGTTGATGAAGACGAAGACGTACCCGTAATTTACAGCGGCGTTGACGTAGACAACACAGGTATCACAGACGACAGCGACCACGAATCTCTGGAAGTATCCATCGATGAAACATTCGCAGGCGCTTGGGACAACAGCAAAAAATTCACACTGTCTCTGCCTGAAGGCGTTTACGCAGCAGACGTGGATGTAGTGGTAGACGGCATCGATCTGGACAGAGAAGATTTCATCGATGCGTATGATAACGGCGAATACGAATACTTCGAATTCGACAAACGTATCTTTGAAGAAAACGACTCCGACAACGATCCTTACGAAATGGATGTAACATTCACACTGGTAGCAGACCCTGACTTTGAAGGCGACGTTGTACTGACACTGTCCGGCGACGCTATGGAAGAACAGGAAGTAACCATTGCGAAATTCGTAAAACCTTACACAGTATCTGCACAGCAGAATGACCTGACTATCGATTACAGAAATACAGAAATTCCTACCGACGTTGTTATCACAGAAGCAGAAGCTGGTCTGTGGGAAAAAGGCACTGAATTTGCTCTGACACTGGACAAAATCGACTTTGACGATGACGCATCTGTAACAGCAGACGACAAGAGCGGTATGGAAATCAAAGACGTAAAAACAAAAGACGGCGAAATCCGTTTCACTGTTGACAGCGAAAGCGATGACGAACCTGCAACACTGACAGTATCTGACCTGACACTGTACATGGACAGAAACCTGCCCGCAGGTGCTTATGACCTGAACATGTACGCTCTGGATATGCTGGGCGTAGACAGCGCAGAAAAAGCAGAAGACTTCGATGGCAGCGATTATAAGGCAGCAGATAAAGGCTACCTGACTCAGACACTGCTGGCAGATGAAGATACAACTGTATTTGTAGGCGATGAATCCGACGATATCGACTACACAGCAAAAACAGGCTTTGTATATATCGTAACAGCTGGCAGCGACACAACAGGCTTCACAACAAAACTGACAGTTCCCATCGGCGAAAACTACCTGATCGCTGGTGAAACAAAAGTGGAACTGGATGCACCTGCATACATCAATGCAGAAGGCTACACAATGCTGCCTGTAAGAGCAATCTCCACATCCCTGGGTATCGACAACAACAACGTACTGTGGGATCAGGCAACAAAAACAGTAACAATCCTGTACGGTGATCGTATCATCTCCATGACAGCAGGCGCTTCCGTAATGTATGTAAACGGCAGCTCCATCCCTACAAGCTCTTCCGTGGAAATCGTAAATGACAGAACATTCCTGCCTATGCGTGACCTGGCAACAGCTCTGGGCGTAACAGACCTGACATGGGATACAGATCCTACAACAGGCAAAACAACAACTGTTTACATGAACGCAAACAGATAAGACAAAGCATACCTGATTTCTTTTCAAAATTTATCCAAACCGATGTTTTCTGGAGGACGTCCAAAAGGACGCCCTCCTTTTGTGGGCATCTTCATAAGAAAACAAAGAAAGCCAAAATCCTTTGTAATGATAAGGATTTTGGCTTTCTTGCTTTATGAAGATTTTATTTGTTATGTTTTCTTATGAAGACAGCCGTCGCAATTCCCATTAAGAAATCAAAGAAAAGGAAAATCAATGTTTTTTGAATGGGATATTGCTTTTTTGTGCCTTTTTGGAAAAAAGGTATAATCTCTCCCCCTTTCAGCAAGACTATACCAAAAAGGCAGGTGAGCGGATTTTGGAAATCGGGAAAAATCTGGCGGCCAATCGGGCTGCCATGAAAGAATTGTTTGCCGACTGCGGAGATATTGTTTTCCGTGATTTTGCGGCAGCAGAAGGCCAGGGACAGCTGTTTCTGGTCTATGTGGATAATATGGTCAATACCACCGCTGTGGAAGATGCCATCATGACCAACATCATGAACCGCTGTCACGACACAGAAACGGAAGAAAGGCTTTTGGGACTCATGGAAAGCGTCATTGCCAACCGTGATGTGCAGCAGGTGGATACCATTGAAAAAGCCGCTGCTGGGGTACTGGCAGGGGATACAGTGATTTTTATGGAGGGGAGCTCTTTTGCCTTGCAGGCGTCTACCAGGGGCTATCCCAACCGTGGTGTGGGACATACGGAAACAGAAGTGGTGGTACAGGGGCCCAAAGACGCTTTCACGGAGCTTCTGGCATTTAATCTGGTGCTCATCCGCAGAAGGATACAGGATACCCGGCTGAAAGTGGTGCGTACCAAAGCAGGCAGCCGCACAAAGACCGACGTTGCCCTTATGTATTTTTCTGATCTGGTGCGGCCGGAGATTCTGCGTCAGGCAAAACGTCAGCTGGAACGTCTGCGGACAGATGGCATTCTGGACTGCGGCTCGCTGGAACAGCTTCTGGAAAAACGGCAGTTTTCGCCCTTTCCCCAATTGCAGATGACAGAACGCCCTGATAAAGCGGCTGCGGCACTGTTGGAGGGGCGTGTGGTGTTGGTGGTGGATAATACGCCTTTTGTCATATTGCTGCCGGTGACGCTAAATCTGTTTTTTCAGGCGGCAGAGGACTATTATGACCGCTGGGAAATCATGAGCCTCATCCGTTTTATGCGGTATGTGGCAGCTTTTGTGGCAGTGGCATTGCCGGGGCTGTATCTGGCGCTGACGGTGTATCATCCGGAGCTTTTGCCAACATCTTTGGCGTTGAAAATTGCCACCACCAGACAGAGCATTCCTTTTTCAGTGGCGGTGGAGGTCATTTCCATGGAATTGGCTTTTGAATTGCTGCGGGAAGCAGGGGTGCGGCTGCCATCACCTGTAAGTGCCACCATTGGCATCGTAGGGGGTATCATCATCGGTTCGGCGGCGGTGGACGCGGGGCTGGTGAGTCCGGCAGTGGTCATTATTTCCGCTCTCACGGGAATTTGCTCTTTTGTCATTCCAAATATTTCCGTGGTTTCCGGTCTGCGGCTGAGTAAATATCTGGTGATTTTCCTTTCTGCCGCATTGGGGCTTTATGGCTTCTGGGCAGGTATCCTCCTTCTGGTAGTGCATCTGGCTGGGCTTTCTTCTTATGGGATTCCTTATCTCTATCCCTTCTGCTCCGCTTCCGTAAACCACTATCGTGATCTGGAGGACAGCCTGTTCCGTCTGCCTTTGCCATGGCTGAAACGGCAGTCCATTTTCATGAAGAAAGGGGGGAAACGCTGATGTTTTCCGATAACCATAAAATTTCCCTGCGGCAGATGCAGGCGCTGTTCTGTTTTTATTTTCTGGGAACGGCGTCCTTGTTTTTGCCTGCGGAATTGGCAGAGGGAAGCGGCAGAGCCTGCTGGCTGGTGATGCTGATCGGTGGGCTGCTGGCGGCGTTTTTCTCTCTGGTACTGACCCTTTTGGGCAAAAAAGAGCCTACATGGACAGTGGTGGAATGGCTCCGAAATACTTTCGGCAGTGTGCTGGGCAGTGTGCTGGCGGTGTTTATCGCCGGAAAAATTGCTGTGGATGCCATGCTGGAAGTCCGTATTTTTACGGAAATCCTTCGCAGTACCATGCTGCCCAATACGCCCCTGTGGCTTATGGTGGGCACCTTGCTGGCGTTATCCGCCTTTGGTGTGGCAAGGGGTATCGAAGGACAGGCAAGGGGAGCGGAAATCCTGTTTTTCTTTGTGTTTCCTCCTTTTGTGCTGTTGTTGTTTGCCGTTGCACTGACGGCAGGGGAGGCATATTTCCTCCCTGTGGAATTGCCGGAGCTGGATGGGCTGCGGCGGGGAGCGGCTTTTGTGCAGCCTTTGTTTCAGGCGATGATATTCCTGCTGTTTCTGCCGCCTTTTCTGGAAAAGCCGGAAAAAGGACAGAAAAGCCTTTTTGCTGTTTGTTTGCTGACTACATTTCTGATGACGGCGGCCACATTTCTTTGCCTGACGGTTTATGGGGCAGAGGCTTTGTCCCATAAGATTTTCCCTACGGTACAGGTCATGGAGCGTGTGCGGTTTTCCGGCATTTTTCTGGGCAGACAGGACATCCTCCTGCTGTGGTTCTGGATGGTTTCTGCCTTTCTGTATGTGTCTGGGGCGCTGTTTTTTGGCAGTGTCTGCTGTGTGCGTCTGTGCCGCCAAAGGGGACAGGGACGGCGGTACTGGCTGCTGCTGTGGGTGCCGCTGTTGTTTATCGGTGCCATGATTCCACAGGACTTGGCAGCGGCTTATGATTTCCGCAACAAAATACAACCTATCTTCAGCGCCCTCACAACGGCGCTCCTGCCTCTTTTGGTTTTAGGGGTAAGGATGGTCAAAGAAAGGGGGAAACGTCGTGAGACAGCTTAAATTTGCCCTCATAGCCCTATTGCCGTTGCTTTTGACAGGATGTTGGGATGGCAGAGACCCGGAGGACAGGGCTTACGTTATCACCATGGTCCGCCCAATCAATCATATCTTGGCGTGTTAAACTATAAATGGATGGTTTCATTC
>ERZ772805.2139-NODE-2139-length-13507-cov-2.713426_pt1 | contig 13507 bp, 14 predicted proteins | sample MGYA00511344_ERZ772805 | MGnify/ENA primary metagenome ERZ772805 (study PRJEB29015, sample SAMEA2737730) | human gut metagenome | biome: human gut; feature: human-associated habitat; material: faeces | place: China | collected 2012 ...
TGCAGGCGGCGGAAACGGCTGTGCTGGAGCGTCCCGTTGTGGAGGAAAAAGCTCAGGTCATTGAATTACCCCAAAGAGAACCAGAGCCAAAAGAAGAAAAAACAGAAATCATCCAGCAGACAGCTCCTGCTAAGGAACAGCCGGACTTTTCCTACCATGGGAATTTCCGTGGATTGCTGAAAAAATTCCGTCAGGAAATGGCGGAACTGGAGGAAATGGGCATTTTAACGGCGGAGGAAAGCGCAAGGATACTGGGGAAAAAGTCTGTGGAAGCTGCAAAGAACGGAAAGGACTGCCGGGAGGTTCCCATAGAGATTATCAAGAAAGAAGAACAGGCAGAGCCGCCCAAAGAGCAGGAACGGGTTTCCTGGGTGGAAGCGGATGAACCAGAGCCAGAGGAAAAACAGGAAGAAACCTTACATACAGAAACCCAGAAGGCGAAGGAATGTGAGGAAGAAGCAGAGGAAATGCAGGAACCCAAAACAGAGGTGGAATGGGATTTCTTTGCGGGCAATCGTCGTATGACGCCTTTTGCAGATGGAACGCCGTGGATTTGCATTTCTCTGAAAGAGCTTCTTTATTTCGGTGAAATTCCATCTCAGCGGCAGCGGGATTTCTTTTTCCTGTTGTGTTATCATCGTTATGGACACCTCATTTTGCATCAAAGAGAAGATGGCATGGAGGTGGGTCTGCCGGACAGCTATGACAGCAGTGCCCGACGCCGGGCAGAAGGATTAGGCTTTACGGAATTTCGTCCCCTGCCGGGACAAAAGGACATGGGTTACTGGATTGGGCGTCTTTCACGCTAGGAACTTCCAAAAAACCGTTGCGGAATTTTCGTTTCGATAGTATGATTAATACAATGCGAATCTGAAAAAAAGGAGCAACATCATGAGAATACGGAAAAAACCTTGGGCAGAGGAAGAACTTGCCCAGAACGACCATGTGATGAAAAACGCCGAAGCCCTGAAAGGCAAATGGCGGGAATATTTTGGCAATGACAATCCCATTTATGTGGAAATCGGCTGCGGCAAAGGCGGCTTCATCCGTAAAAATGCAGAAGCTTATCCCCATATCAATTTTGTGGGTATTGAACGGAATCTGAGCGTTGTGGCGGTAGCGGCAAGACGTACCACAGAAGAACTGCCGAACTTGGCACTGGTATGGGATGACGCGAAAAAGCTGTCTGATTTCTTTGAAGTAGGGGAATTCCAGCGGCTGTATCTGAATTTCAGCGACCCTTGGCCCAAAAAACGGCAGTATAAACGCCGCCTGACTTACAGAGGATATTTGCAGAGCTATCGGGAAGCCTTTGGTGACAAAGGGGAAATCTTCTTCAAAACTGACAACCGAAATCTCTTTGAATTTTCCCTCAATGAATTCTGCGCCGATAACTGGAAACTGTCCAACATTTCTTTAGACCTGCACAATAGCGATTATGAAGGCAATATCATGACAGAGTATGAAGAAAAATTCTCTGCGCAGGGGATGCCCATTTACCGTCTGGAAGCTCGTTACGGCATGGACGAAGAACAGAAAAAAGACTGAGATTAAAAAAGCACGAAATCCAAGAGATTTCGTGCTTTTTTGTTAGGATAGTGTACCTCCTCGGATAAGAAAGAGGGCTTCATCCACATGCTCTTTTTTTACATAAAAAGTATAAGAGATTTTCACGGAATTAACGCCGCCAAAGCCGCTGAAGGAGATGCTTTGATTGACGTTGTCCATTTTGACGCGGTAAGGGATGTTGTTTTCCACCAGAATGTTGAGGATACGCTCTTTTTCAGCCGCGGTGGATACGGTGATGCATTTTGTCATTCGAACCATAGGCACGCTCCTTTCTAAGGCCTTTTTTTCATTATATCATATTTTTTCAGCGTTTTTCAATTTTGAAGATATTGACATATATAGATGATCGATATATTATATAGATAATCTATATATGGAGGTGGAAAGATGGCACAGGAAAAAGGTGTAGGCAATACATCCGTATTGCTGCTGAAACTTTTGGAAGAAAAGGACATGTACGGCTACGAAATGATCGAAACGCTGGCAGCTCGTTCTGACGATACCTTCCGATTGAAGGCAGGAACCCTCTATCCCATACTGCATGGGCTGGAAAAAGACGGTTTTGTCACATCCTATGAGGAAGCGGCAGAGGGGCGCACCAGAAAGTATTATCGTCTGACGGAAACAGGCAGGGGGGAACTGGCAAAACAGACCGAAAGATGGAACGCTTATGCGGCGGCAGTACATAAGGTATTGAATGGGGGTGCTTGCTGTGAAGGGATTTAAAGAGATATGGAGCAGATGGAAAGCATGGCTGGCGAAGGATACACTGTCGGAAGAAGACCTTGTGCGGGAAGAAGTGGCAGACAGATTTCGCAGCCATCTGGCAGAATGCCGGAAAGCATGGAAAGCAGCCGGCATGACAGAGGCGGAACAAAAACAGGCGGAAGAAGCAGAAATTTCTTTGATTCTAGCAAAGATGGAAAGCGAAGAAAAGAAAGAAGAAAAAATCGAGGAAAAAGCAGAACCGGAAGCACAGCTTTCTTCTGCTGAAATGCAGGCATATGTAGATACGGTTTGTGACCAGATTCGTTGGAAACAGACCAGAAAAGCTGTGGCGGAGGAATTGACAGACCATTTGCTCCTGCAGAAGGAAGCCTTTCTGGCGGAAGGATTGTCGGAGGAAGAAGCGGAAAAACGCACTGTGGAGGAAATGGGTGACGGCATTGCGGTAGGCATGGCTTTGGACAGAACTCATCGTCCCAAGCCGCAATGGCAGATGGTGTTGGTGGCGGCGGTATTGCTGTCCATGGGTCTGTTCTGCCGATTGACCATCGATCAGGTATCTTTTGGTATAGATATTGTGGTGCCGGTGCTTTTGGCTGTGGCACTGTTTGGGGCGGCATATTTTCTGGATTTTACCCTGCTGGCAAGAAAGGCAAAATGGGTGATTCTGTTATTTCTGGCAATGCTGATTTTGGCTGTTCCTTTTGTAGAAAAAAGCGGCGGAGAAAGTGTATTTTTCTTTTTTGATTACGCTTATGCATTGACAGGAATGGCCTTGCTGGCGCCTTTGCCTTTTCTTTCTGTACTGTTTTTCATGAGAGGAAGAAAAGAAAGAGGATACTGGTTTAGCTGGCTGGCAATGGCAATTCTGGCGGCACTGCTGTTTTCTTTTGGGAAAATTTCTATGGTATTGATTTTTTCCATCTCTGCCTATGGCGCATTTGCTGTGGCAGTGGGAACAGACTGGTTTTCCATGGGAAAACAGAAGGGAAAACGGCTGTTGGCGCTGACAACAGGAGCAGGCATTGGGGTAGGAGGACTGGCGATGCTTGGAATACCTGCCCTGCGGTATCGGCTGAGCTTTGCCGTTGCGCGCGTGACAGGCGGGGAATTTGGAGGCGGTTATTTCAGATATCTGGTGGAAAATATCTGGGAAAACTGTCGTTGGCTGGGCAGTGGAACCCTTCCCCAGAATGAAATGGCAATGAGCGTACAGCTTGTGCTTTCTCAAAGACAGGACTTGTTCAGCAATGACATTTTGCTGTCCAGACTGGGTTTTGCCTATGGAAAACTGGTGGTGGCGCTGGTATTGGCGGTGTTTGCCTTGTTTTTCCTGCTGTCTTTTCAGCAGATCCGAAAACAGCGCAGTGCTTTTGGACGGATGACGGCTTTTTCCATCTGGTTGGTGCTGCTCATGCAGACTGTATTCTTTACGGCTTATAATCTGGGATTTATGTTGGTGGCACCTTATGCGCTGCCTTTGGTGAGCTATGGCAATACGGTGCTGTGCATCAACGCTCTGCTTGTGGGGCTGCTCTGCTCCGTATTCCGTCGGGGCGAAGGTGTCCGGGATAAAGACTTGGCAGCGGCATAAAAAAAGAGAGAGAATGTTTTTACATTCTCTCTTTTTTTTAGTTCCAATAAAGGTTTGGCAGAACACCCAAGAAAATAAAGATTGCCACAATAATCCAGAAGGATACGGTGAATATCTTTTCTTTGGGTGCGTCTGTATCAGCCGGTAAAGCAGGCGCTGGTGCAGGGTTCCGCCGCAGGAACAGATAAATGAGCAGTGCCAGGAAAGGCAGGAAGATCAAGCATTGCAGACCTACGCTCACCAGTTCCTGTGCGAAAGAAAGTTCTTCCACAACACCTTGCTGGGGTGTCTGGGCGGTGGTAGCAACGCAGTTTAATGCGTTGATGAGAAAATGGGGCAGCATAGAGGCAAAGATGGAGCCGGTGCGCTGTACCATAAACGCGAAGATCACGCCCAGAAGAAAGGCGTACAATGCCTGCTGAAGATTCATGTGAAGCATAGCAAACATGAGAGCACTCATCAGCAGGGCTTTTTTCGCTCCTAAACTCCGATAGCCATGCAGGGCAGCGCCGCGGAAGAGCAATTCTTCAAAAACAGCGGGCTGTACGGCAATGACGAACAGCAGAGAAAAGAGGGAGCTGTCGTTAAGTTCCCCCATGGCTTGCTCTACCAGATTGGGTTGGAGCGGAGATGTGAGTACCACGATCATGGAAATGAAGGGCAGAGAGCAATAAGCGATGCCAAGGCAAAGCAAGGCGTTTTTCCAGTTTAAAGGCTTAATGGCAAAGCATTCCTTCACCGAGGCTTTCTCCGTTTTTACATAAATGACCAGCATGGGAATGAATACCAAAAACTGCATGATGATGTTTGACCAGTCTGAAGGCAGACCCATAACGTTTGTCAGCAAAAGTCCCAGCACCGTAGAGCCAATCATGAAGAATAGAAATACAAACAGAAAGTATTGGTTTGCGCGTCGTGCCATAAAATTCCTCCTTAATTCAAAATAAAAAACTTCCGGCGCAGGGAAAAGAGGCCCCTTCCCCGCCCGAAAGTTCCGTGTGTCCGTTTGTTTTGTCTGGAAAGCTCAGATTTCTGTTTCCTGTTCTGTGTCAGATGCCGTGATGGCTGCCGCCTGATTATATTTTTTGTCATATTTGCGGTTGATATATTCTGTGCAGAACATTTTGATGGTGGCGAAAATAGGTACCCCGATAAACATACCCAAAGGCCCCATGACAGCACCGCCTACCACAACGGCAAGGATGATCCATAGCGGGCTTACATCCAGAGAGTTCCCCAGAATCTTGGGCCCCAGAAAGTTGCCGTCAAACTGCTGCAAAGCAAGGATGAACAGACCGACCCAGATGCCGTGGATGGGGCTGATGAGCAGTGTGATGATGACTGCGGGAATGCCCCCCAGGAATGGCCCGAAATAAGGAATCATGTTGGTAACGCCGATGATCAGACTCAATACCAAAACCAGAGGCGCTTTGATGAGAGTCAGACCAATGAACGCCAGAATGCCGATGATCAGAGAGTCCAGGGCTTTGCCTACGATGAAGCTCTGGAAGATATTGTGGATACGGCTGCCGTTGTAAAGAATACGGTTTGCTGTTTTTTCAGAAGTCAGAGCATAAATGACTTTCCGCAGCTGGCGCAGAAAGTTTTCTTTGTCAAAGAGCATATAAAATGCAATGAAGATCGCCATGATCAGATTGAATACGAAACGTCCCATGGTGAAGACGTTGCCGATGAAGGTTGCCAACATTTTGGAAATTCCATCGGAATCCTGAAGGAATCCAAATTCTCCGCTGCCTGTCTGCAAGTTTTCAGAAACACCCAGAACCGGTGTCAGCAGTCGGTTGATGATGTTGTTCACATCTTCCCCATCGATGAAGTCTACCTGCATGAAAAGATCTTCGATCTTCTGGTTCAGTGTAGCTGTATAGACGGGAAGCTGTTTGGCAAAATTCACAACAGATGTTTTGATCTCAGGCACCAGATAAATGGCAATCCAGATGATGCCGCCATGGTGTAGATCAGCGTAATGGCAATGGCGCGGGTCACCCGCGGATGCCGCTGGAAAAAAGAGTTGTTTTTCATGGTATGCCGTTCAAAGAAATTGATGAAGGGATTCATGACATAGGCGATCATAAAGCCCATGAGAAACGGCAGACACAGACCCTGTGTCACTTTCAGAAATGTATGTATGGTATTGCTGATGCTGGGCAGGTTGCCGACGACTTTTTCAAAAAGTACAGTGGCTGCCAGCACGATGAATACATATACAGCAATTTTAAAATATGGTTGATCTGTTTTTTTCCAATCCCATTTTTTCAATGTCGTTGCGCTCCTTTATTTGTTACTGAATTCCTATCCTACTATACTATGATTTCATGGAATGTGCCATATGGTTTTTGTAAAAATTTTCGGAAGTAGCTATGACTGCGGGGGAATGTGAGATGAAAATGGGATTTTTCTCCGTCTTTTTTCCACATGATAACGATTATATATGGAAACGAAAGCGGGAACAAGGGCAGAAGTTTAAGAAAAACATAATATTTTCCGCCGAAAAGATTACGTTTTCCCCAGTGCGTTGACGGGGATTTTTTTGCTGTTTATAATAAAGAAAAATCGGTCAGAAAGGCGGAAAAACCATGGAAGAAGAAAAAATTCAGCAGTTTGCGTCAGATTTTTTTCGGGTGGAAGAAGAGATCGGCAGCGTTATCATCGGACAGAAAGAACTGGTAAGGAATGTGCTGACAGCAATGGTTGCGGGGGGCAACGTGCTGCTGGAAGGCATGCCCGGACTTGGGAAAACACAGCTGGTCAAAGCCGTGGGGGACGCGGTTGACCTGGAGTTTTCCAGAATCCAGTTTACACCAGACTTGATGCCCGCCGATGTAACGGGCACAACAGTCATGAACCGGGAAGAAAACGGCAATATGTCCTTTGTATTCCGCAAAGGGCCTATCTTTGCCAATCTGGTGCTGGCGGACGAAATCAACCGTGCCACACCAAAGACCCAGTCTGCACTGCTGGAAGCCATGCAGGAACATACGGTCACTGGCGGCAGCCAGACCTACCGCCTGGAAGAACCGTTTTTTGTGCTGGCGACCCAGAACCCACTGGAAACAGAAGGGACATATCCTCTGCCGGAAGCCCAGATGGACCGTTTTTTGTTCAAGCTGGATGTAGCTTTCCCCAATAAAGAGGAATTGATGAAGATCGTCTTGACCACTACCGACGGCAAAGTCCATCGGGCATCCAAGGTGATGGACGGAAAAAGATTGCTTCAGATGCGGGAAATTGCCCAGCAGGTGCCTGTGGCGGAACCGGTGGCGGAATACTTGATGGATTTGATTTTGAAAACCCATCCGGAAAATCCGGAAGCGCCGGAAGTGGTGCGGCAGTATGTGCGCTATGGAGCAAGTCCTCGTGGCGCTCAGGCGGTTTTGCAGGCGGCAAGAATCTTTGCTCTTCTGGCGGGACGATACCATGTGGCTTATGAGGATATCAAGCAGGCGGCGAAACCTGCCCTCAGACATCGTATTTTCCTGAACTTTGAAGGCATGGCAGAAGGAAAAACTTCCGACGAGATCATAGAGGCGTTGTGTTAAAATGAAAACACTCAGGGAAGCACTGACAAAAGAATATCTGAAGCGGCTGGAAGAAATGGCCATCCGTCTGAAATACCGCCTTTCCACAGACGGTTACAGCGGTGCCAGACGTTCTATGGCAAAGGGCAGTTCCTTGGAATTTTCCGATTACCGGGAATATGCTGCCGGAGACGATCTGCGGCGGGTAGACTGGAATGGCTTTGCCCGTTTTGGCAAACTGTACCTGAAGCTGTTTCTGGAGGAAAAACAGGCTTCTGTCCATGTATTTCTGGATTGCAGCCGTTCCATGGAACAGGATGGAAAATTCTTAGCGGCAAAGAAATTGGCAGCATCCTTCGCCTATGTGGGACTTTGCGGCGGCGATCAGGTGCATCTGTTTGCCTTTGGGGATACCCTCCGAGCACAGAAGCGGAATCTGGCACAAAAGGGACGCTTTCTGGAAACCGTGGATTTTCTGGACAAACTGGAAGCAGTCGGGGGGACTGCGCCTTTGTCCGCAGCCATGGGATGCGGCCCTTTGCGGCGGGGCATTGCCGTTGTGATTTCTGATTTTATGACAGACAATGGCATCGAGGATACGGTGAAGCTGCTCCAGCAGAAAAAACAGGAGGTTTTGCTGGTACAGGTTCTTTCAAAGGAGGAGGAAGAACCGAAAGTGGGCGGCGCTGTTCGGCTGGTGGATGCGGAAACGGGAGAAAGCAGAGATCTGGAGCTGAACGAAGCCATGGCGGCAGCTTATAAAAAAGCCCTCATGAAACAGCGAGCGGCTCTCAGAGAATTTTGCAGCCGCCGGGATGCTGTTTTTGCCCATGTGCGGGAAGATGAAGACCTGTTAAGGGTGTTATACGAGATGATGAGATAGAACGGAACAAAAAAAGACTGTCTTTCCGGGGGGAACAGACAGTCTTTTTTTTGAATGTCAGAAAAAGGAAAAAAGTGGAGCAAATAAGCGGTTCTTTGGGGAAGAACAGAGGGTCAGTGGAGGAAATCTTACAAGAAAGAAGCGAAATTCTTATATTTTTCTGAAACATTGGCATTCCCCTTGCAATGAAAACTGTTTTTCGCTACAATAAAAACAGAAAGGATACCCATGCAGAAATTGCGTAGGATAGGGGGTTAGGAAATGAAGAACTTTTTCAGAGCAGCAAAAATCTGTTTGGCTGCCACAGCAGTTGTTTGTCTGGCGGCTTGCGGAACACCCGAAAACGCGGAGAATACAGCGCAGACGGGGATGACTCCCGCAGAATATGCAACAGCGGCGCTTCAGAGTCTGGAAGAAGCAAACAGCTATAAAGGCGCGATGAATGTGGTTTCCAATATGCAGGACAGCAGTGACAGTACAGAAGTGACGGTTTCCCAGATCAAGGAGCCTTTCTGTATGCAGATCACAGAGGTGCTCAACAGTGCAGGCGGACAGAGTTATTCCACACAGCGGTATCTGGAAGCGGAAGATACCAACGTGAATCTGTTTATGAATTATAACAACCAGTGGACAGAAATGTCTTTGGAAAAAGACGCGGCTTTGGATTCCGTACAGATTTATGATGTGCGGGAAAATATGATTACACTCCTGCAGCATACATCTACCTGGCAGGAAACAGCAAGAGAAAACAAACAGGTGACACTCCAGGGTACATTGCCGGCAGCGGATGTTTATACCGTTGTGGAAGGCGGAAAGCTGCTGCAATTGGCTGGTATGAGCGGCATTGCGGAAAATTATTATGAAGGTGTGGCAGATGTTCCCGTTACTTTCGTATTCAAAGAAGATACGGGCGAAGCAGTATCCTGTCATATGGATTTAGCGAATGTTTTGCAGACAGTGACAAACAATGTACTGAAAGAATTGCAGGCAGACAGCGCAGGCATCACCGTGCAGGAATACGGTGTGACTATGGATATTTCCGACCTTAATGGTGTGCAGTCCATCGAAATTCCGGCAGAAGCCCAGGGCGCCATCAATTATGAACAGGAAATCACCAGCATGAACGAAAGTGATGCGGCGTAAGAAAAAAAGATTTTCAACGGTTGTGTATGAAAAAACATGCATGACCGTCTTTTTTTGGGGCAAAAATCCCGGAAAAATGTAAAAAACATGGATTTGGGCTATATTTTGCGGGACAGATGCGCTATAATAGGAAAGATTTGAGTAAAAAAGAACAGAGAAAAGGAGAACAACAAACATGATCGCAGCACAAGGTGTAAGCTTACAGTATGGCGGACGCGTACTGTTCAATGATGTGAACATCAACTTTACCAAAGGCAACTGCTACGGACTCATTGGTGCCAATGGTGCCGGCAAGTCCACATTTTTGAAAATACTGGCAGGGGAACTGGAACCCAACAAAGGTTCCGTATTCATCACTCCTGGCGAACGTATGGCAGTACTGAAACAGGACCACTTCATGTTCGACGAATTTGAAGTCGTAGAAACCGTTCTGTACGGCCACAAACGTCTCTATGACATTATGAAGGAAAAAGAAGCCCTTTACGCAAAAGAGGACTTTTCCGATGAAGATGGCATCAAGGTATCCGAACTGGAAGGGGAATTTGCGGAACTGGACGGCTGGTCTGCCGAATCCAACGCGGAAATCCTCCTGAATGGTCTGGGTGTTACCAACGAATTCCATTATGTAAAAATGAAAGAATTGACAGGTACCCAGAAGGTGAAAGTCCTGCTGGCACAGGCGCTCTTCGGCAATCCTGACATTCTGCTGCTGGACGAACCTACCAACCATCTGGATCTGCACGCTATCAAATGGCTGGAAAACTTCCTGATGGACTTTGAAAATACAGTTATCGTCGTATCCCACGACAGACATTTCCTGAATAAGATTTGTACCAACATCGCCGACATCGACTATGGCAAAATCACCATGTTCGTTGGTAACTACGATTTCTGGTACAGCTATACACAGATGACACAGCGTCAGTTGAAAGATCAGAACAAACGCGTGGAACAGAAGATCAAAGAATTGCAGGAATTCATCCAGCGTTTCAGTGCTAACGCTTCCAAAGCAAAACAGGCAACCAGCCGTAAAAAACTGCTGGATAACTTGCAGATGGATACCATCAAACCTTCTTCCAGAAGATATCCTTTCTGCAGCTTCAAACAGGATAGAGAAGTGGGCAATGACGTACTGCTGGTAGAAGGTCTGTCCAAGACCATCGACGGCAAAAAAGTGCTGGATAACGTAAGCTTTATGATTCGTCCCAACGACAAAGTTGCTTTCGTTGGCAAAGATGAAATCGCAAGAACCACACTGTTCCGTATCCTCATGGGCGAAATGGAACCCGATGAAGGTACTTTCAAATGGGGCATTACCACAAAAACAGCTTACTTCCCCAAAGACAATGCGGAATACTTCGATGGCTGCCACGATTCTTTGATTGAATGGCTGCGTCCTTTCGCAAAAGAAGGGGAACAGTATGACGCGGACATCCGTGGCTGGCTGGGCAGAATGCTCTTCAGCGGCGAAGAAGCCCTGAAAGAAGCAAATGTTCTTTCCGGTGGGGAAAGAGTACGCTGCATGCTGTGCAAAATGATGATGAGCGGCGCAAATGTTATGATTCTGGATGAACCCACCAACCACCTGGATCTGGAATCCATCACCGCACTGAACGAAGGCCTGATGGAATACAAAGGCACATTGCTGTTCGATTCCCATGACCATCAGTTCACACAGACCATTGCAAACAGAATCATCGAGATTCTGCCTGGCGGCATCATCGACAGACAGATGACCTTTGACGAATACATTGAAAGTGAAGAAATCGACGCAATCAGAGAAAAAATGACCGGGGAGGCGTAATCAGAATGATTAACGGAAAAATCGACTTGAGAAGCGACACCGTAACGGTGCCCACCGAGGAAATGCGTAAAGCTATGTATGAAGCTGTTGTGGGCGACGATGTTTATGGCGATGACCAGACTGTAAACGAACTGGAAGCGCTGGCAGCGGAAATCATGGGCAAGGAAGCTGGTCTGTTTGTACCCAGCGGCGTTATGAGCAATCAGCTGGCACTGTTTACCCATGTAAACCGTGGGGAAGAAGTGATTCTGCCTGATAACTGCCATATCGTAGCACATGAAGCAGGTGCGGCTGCCATCATTGCAGGTGCACAGCTGCGTACTGTACAGAATGTGGGTGGGGAAATGCCTCTGGATATCATCGAAAAATATATCCGTAAAGACCCTGACGACATTCATCAGCCTAAAACAGCACTGATTTCTTATGAAAACGCCGATTCCGACGGTCAGGTAAGAAGTCTGGAATACATGAAGAACGTAAGAGAACTGGCTGACAAATACCATCTGCCTATCCATCTGGACGGCGCGCGTATTTTCAACGCAGCTACCGTTCTGGGCGTAGAAGCAAAAGAAATCGCACAGTATGCGGACAGCGTTTCCGTTTGTCTGTCTAAAGGTCTGTGCGCACCTGTGGGCTCTGTGCTGGTGGGCAGCAAGGAATTTATTGATATTGCCAGAAGAAAACGTAAAATCATCGGCGGTGGTATGCGTCAGGTAGGTATCCTTGCGGCAGCCGGCAAAATCGCGCTGAATGTCATGTCTAAACGCCTTCAGGAAGACCATGACAACGCCAAATATATGGCAGAAGCTCTTTGCGGTGTGAAAGGTCTGGAAGTTTATAAGGAAAGACAGCAGATCAATATGGTATTTTTCCGTTTGAAAGATTATCCCCTGTCCTCTGCGGAACTGGTGGACTATATGGCAAAACATGATGTCATCATCAACGGTGAAGATAACGGCATCATGCGTTTTGCCACACATAAATATGTAACAAGAGAAGAAATCGACAAAGTAGTCGATCTGATGAAACAGGTATAAGACTTATGGCGAAGATATTTATTGTACTGGCTTTGGGGTTTGTTGTGGGCTTCTGCGGCATCCTCAAAGAAAAAGGGCTGAAAATCAACGCCAAACTGCAAACTGTTTGGCTGATGCTGCTCATATTCTGTATGGGCGTCAGCATCGGCAGGAATGGTGACATCATACAGGCTTTGCCGTCTTTGGGCGGCAAGGCTTTGTTGTATGCGGTTTTGGCGGTTATTGGCTCCATTGTGGCAGTGTATCTGCTGACAAAGGTATTTTTGCGGAAGGGGGCAAAAGAATGAGCAAAGCGATTCTCATTGCTCTTGTGCTGGGCATTGGCGCGGGTGTTGTGATGCCGGAAAACGTCAGCGGTTTTCTGGATACGGCATCTTCTTACATGTTGCTGATCCTGCTTTTTTCCGTGGGCATTGATATGGGGGTGAACCGGGAAGTATTCGGACAGATCCGCCGCATGGGTCTGCGGATACTGGTGATCCCTCTGGGGGTTATTCTGGGCTCTCTGGCAGGGGGCGCAGTCTGCGCCATGATCCTGCGTATGGATGTGAAAGAAGGTCTGGCCATTACTTCCGGTTTGGGCTGGTACAGCCTGTCCGGTATCCTCATGACAGAGGCAGGCAATCCCATCGGCGGTACCATTTCCTTCCTGTCCAATGTGTTCCGGGAAGTGCTGACATTCCTGCTGGTGCCTGTGCTGGCAGGCAGAAACGTTTATACAGCCATCGCTCCCGCAGGGGCAACAGCCATGGATACCACATTGCCCCTTTTGAGTAAGTATACAGACAGCAAGACAGCCATACTGGCTTTCGTCAGCGGTGTTATCTGCACGTTGGCCATGCCAGTGCTGGTTCCGCTGTTTTGTTAAAAAAATTGAAAAAAGTGTTGACAAAGTTCTGGTTTTGTATTATGATATCCAAGTCAGCTGAAAACAGCAAGACACAAAACCAGATATGCGGATGTGGCGGAATTGGCAGACGCGCTAGATTCAGGTTCTAGTGGGCATTACGCCCGTGCAGGTTCAAGTCCTGTCATCCGCATCTAAGAAAAAATGACTTGCAAATGCAAGTCATTTTTTTATTTCCTGTGGGACGAAAAACAACCTGCAACAGACGTTTTTGTCCCGGTTTTGCATGATATACAAAATACTTGAAAATTTTTTAGCAAAAAGTGTTGACAAGGAGAAGAATTTATAGTATTCTAACTAAGCAA
>ERZ772805.2145-NODE-2145-length-13472-cov-16.273459_pt1 | contig 13472 bp, 13 predicted proteins | sample MGYA00511344_ERZ772805 | MGnify/ENA primary metagenome ERZ772805 (study PRJEB29015, sample SAMEA2737730) | human gut metagenome | biome: human gut; feature: human-associated habitat; material: faeces | place: China | collected 2012 ...
TACCTGCATCTTTATTACTGCCACAACCAGCAGCAACTGCCATTACACCAGCAAGACCAAAAATGGCTGCTTTTTTTAACATGGATTTATTCATGCTACACCCTTCCTTTGAAACATAAAACTTTAAATCTATATCTATATTATTAGAGTTTTTAATCCTTTGTCAATTAAAATAACTCTATAATAATATATACTATTATAAGTTATTCAGATAATCGTTCCCACTTCTCATACAATGCATCTAACTCACTTTGTGTTGATTCAATTTGTATGGAAATTTTGGACATTTCATCTAAATCTTGCTGTACTACAGGATTAGCTAATTGAACTTCATACATTTTCATAGTTGCTTCTAATCGAGCAATCTCAGATTCCACCTCAGCTAATTGCTTTTCTATCATATAGGCGTTCGGTTTCTTCTGTGATGCCTCTGTAGATTCTTCTACTGAAAGTATAGGTTCATTAATAGAAGTATGTTTATTATCACTAACACTGTTTTCTAAGTTTTGCTCGTTAGCTATGGCTAACAAATCTTCCTGTTCTTTTAACTTTTCTTTGTAATACGAGTAATTACCGAGATATTCAGTAATTTTTCCATCATCTAGAACAATGGTTTTTGTAGAAACTTGATCCAAAAAATATCTGTCATGAGAAATAATAAAGCAAGTACCTTCAAATTGTTGTAATGCTTCTTCCACAATTTCACGCGTTGGAATATCTAAATGGTTTGTCGGTTCGTCTAAGATAAGGAAATTATCTCCTTGAAGAAATAATTTTAACAATGCTAACCGAGCTCTCTCACCACCGGATAAGTCTCCTACTAGCTTAAATACATCATCCCCTTTAAATAGGAATGAGCCTAATACATTGCGGGCTTTTTCTTCAGTATAGTTAAAATGGTTCATAACCTCTTCTACTACCTGCCAAGAATCATGTAATTCCTCATGCTCTTGTGAGAAGTATCCCACTTGTACGCGGTTACCGATATCTACGTGACCATTCTCAGGGAATAATTCACCTACTATAGTTTTTACCAGAGTCGATTTACCAGCCCCGTTAGGTCCAATAAGGGCTACTGATTCGCCTCGTCGTAATACGAGTGATATATCATCAATGATAGGACTTTCACCATACCCTACCGATAAATGATCTAGGACGAGAACCTTATCTGCGCTCATCGCAGCAGGAGGAAATGAAAATTGTAAATGATGTGAAGTTACCGGTGCATCAAGTCGTTCTAAACGATTCAATTGAGACTGACGACCACGAGCCATTTTAGACTTGATACCTGCGCGGTATTTATCTATATATGCCTCTGTTTTCTTGATGTACTCTTGTTGCTTCTCATATGCCACCATATCAGCTTTCAACCGTTCATCACGTTGTTGAATATAACGACTGTAGTTGCCACGATACGTTGTAGCCTTATGATTATCAAGCTCTACAACACCCGTGACGATACGGTCTAAGAAATAGCGGTCATGGCTGACGATGAGAATGCCACCAGGATAGGCAGCTAAGTACCCTTCAAGCCACTCGAGCATATCCATATCTAAATGGTTTGTCGGTTCGTCCAAGAACAAAAAATCTGGACGACGAACTAAGGCCTTTGCTAAGTTAATACGCGTCTTTTGACCACCAGAAAAAGCGTTAGCTGGTTTATCTAGATCTTCATCAGTAAAACCTAAACCATAAACAATACGCTTTGTCTTTTGTTCATAGTCATACCCACCAAGCCATTCTAGACGATTTTGTAAATAATCTAAGCGTTGTAAATCAGCTTCACTCGCCGCTTCTGTTTCTAAGCGTGTAGTAAGTTCTTTAAATTGTTCTTCCAATGCATGTACATCAGCCCATGCCTTTTCAATCTCAGTAGCTAAACTATCATCACCAAGATTTACATCTTGTTGTAAGTAGCCAATGCTTGCAACAGGCGACTTAACTACATTACCCTCATCAAGATCTTCATAGCCTAATATGCATTTTAATAAGGTCGATTTCCCAGCCCCATTAGGACCTACTAAGGCTAAGCGATCACCTTCTTTTATCTCAAAGGACACATTGGAAAATACTTGGCGCACCCCAAATGATTTCCCAAGGCCTATCATTCGAATGCGTTCCATTCACAACCTCCTAATCATTTACCCTTTATTATACCACAGTTGCCCGTACTAACATCAACATTTCTATAGAGTCTTTTGATTTTCTGCTATGGCGAAATAATTTGCCTAATAACGGAATATCTCCTAATATTGGTACCTTTTGTATTTGATGCTGGTCTCGATTATCCATGAGTCCACCTATGACTAGTACTTCCCCTTGTTGTAAACGTACTCTTGTATGAGCCTGCCTTGTACTAATTTTATAAGCTTTCATTTCCGATACCATAATCGGTGTACTTACCTCGGCATGTATTTTTGCATCTACACCGCCATCAGCGGTAATAATAGGAGTATAGTTTAATTTAATCCCCACCTCTTCATAGCGAGTAGAGCGCTTGCGCTCTCCATTCACCTCTGACTCTTCTATAACGGGGATACGTTCACCTATTAATATATGTGCCGTTTCACCATTAAGAGCCATAATGGATGGTTTAGCGATTAGAACTGCTTTTCCTGAACTTTCCATCAAACTTAACTCAGGTTTTACAAAAAATTTGTAAGCTTCACCGCCTGGTGTTTTACCAAAGGTAACAGCCCCATAGGAATTAGTCTTATCTTCTCCATGTCCAGTCAAGCTGAGCCAAGACCAGCGAAAACCTTGTTCTTTTGCATAGGATTGCTCCATAGCAATAATGGTAGCTTCTAATTGCACTTGTTTAGGCTCTTTATCGATCGCACGGACTAAGGTTTCTACCCGCCTTTTTTCACCACTCGTTAAATGCATAACCACCTCATTTTGTTCTGAAAGTACGGCCATTTTATCATTCTTTACTACAGTGCCCATTACAGCTTTCAAAGATTCTGCTGGTAAGTGTTCTGGGGATAGTACATAGAGTTCTCTGTTCTCCAGTGCCGACTCATCAGATTCAATAAGTAATGTATTATGTTGCTTTGATACAGAAAAATGATATATCTGTCCTAACTCTTTAATAACATCTTCTGGAGACTCCCCTTTTACGGTGGCCGTAATATTGCCCTTTAATGACTCTACTCCGATAACTGATATACCATAACTGCGACAAATGCCTAACACAGTATCCTTTAAAGAGGCATTACGTACAGATATTGTAATTGGTTCTTTATCTTTATTAATCTCAACGCTATTGGTTACACTATTGCTTTCACTATTATTTTCATTATTGCTTACACTATTTGTTACATTATTTCTTAAATTATTTGTTGACATTTCTTCTGTAGTATTTCCTAACACAACTAATGGTCCTACTAAAAATAAATATGTCAGTAGTGCTATTAGTGTAACTATTTTTATGATTACTCGATTTTTAGCCATCGTGATGAACCTCCTTCAACGATTTCTACACTATTTTCAGTAATAGCAGATACTGATATACCTTGCCAACTACTTCCAATCGTAACCATTTGTTCCTCTAAGCCTCTTCGTAAAATAGCAACCTTTTGATTGCCTTCAATAATCCCCACAAGTTCAAGCGGTTGTTCTGGGTTCATATTGCCATTCAAACCTTTACTCTTTCTATCCGTTTTTATAGTTTTATTCTTATTCCCCATTTGTCGCTGCGTAGTTCTTTTATTACGTATTTCTTTACTATTACTAAGGGATATTCCATCATTGCTAATGATATCCAACTCGTTAGCTAAATCGTTATCCACATCTTTAGTGTCATTATTTTGACTTAATACATCAGTACTAGAAATATCTTTAAAGACCTCTCGCCAAGAATGAGCCCGTTCTACACCGCTCACATCATATAGTAAGCGGCCTTTAACAATAGAGTCGTCTTTCCCATCATGTAAGGTCTTATTATTCACCCCATCTTTACTAGATTTTCCATTAGTGTTATCATTTCTTTTTTTATTAGATTTCCTTTGTGGTTGCTCTTTTGTATCTACCATACTTTGGTTATCAACACTATCCTCTAATTGAGCTGAATTAATATTGATATGTTCCTCTTCATGGGGATAAAAAATGCCAGCTACTATCATTGCTAAAGCAAGTATAAAAAAAATAAAAATTGCAATCCTATAGTGTCGTACAAGAAAACATTGTCTACAAACCCAATCTTTAAGCTGTTCTATATAGTTTTGTAAGTTCATAATTCACCTCCTTCAAACTATTTCTAGGAGACCCTTTTAAAACCCTACAAAAAAATGACTCTACCAGTCACCTAGGTGACTAATAGAGTCATTCATTATATTGACAAATCAAAAGGATTTGTTCTTACTTTATTTACTGTTAAAGCCATCTGGATGAGATGTATGCCATTTCCAAGCATCTTTAATAACATCAGCTACATTGCTGAATTTAGGATCCCAACCAAGTAAGTTTTTAATCTTTTCAGAAGAAGCAATCAAAGTACCTGGGTCACCAGCACGACGTTCACCATATTGAACAGGAATATCGATACCTGTAACCGCTTTTGCAGTTTCGATGATTTCTTTTACGGAGAAGCCATTACCACTACCAAGATTAAATACTTGGGATTCGCCACCTTTACGCAAATAGTCCATAGCTAATACGTGAGCAGCTGCTAAATCATTAACATGAATATAGTCCCGCACACATGTACCATCAGCTGTATCATAGTCAGTACCAAATACAGTTATATGTTCTCTTTTACCACGAGCTGCATCGAGCACAAGGGGAATCAAATGAGTTTCTGGATGATGGTCTTCACCAATTGTACCAGATGGATCGGCACCTGCCGCATTGAAGTAACGCAATGCCACGTATGTAGAACCATAAATAGAACTATAATCAGATAGCATTTCTTCAATCATCAATTTAGTGCGACCATATACATTTGTTGGTTGTAATTGAGCATCCTCTCGAATTGGTACCACCTCAGGCTCACCATATACTGCCGCCGTACTAGAGAATACGAAATGCTTCACACCTGCAGCACGAGCAGATTCAATAAGGTGATAGGAGCCAACTACATTATTTTCATAATAAATAGCTGGGTTTACCATGGATTCTCCAACTTGAGAGTGGGCTGCAAAATGCATAACACCAATGATATTATGGTCTTTCATAATATCGACTAACTTAGGATCTGCAATATCCATATTGTAGAATGTAACCCCTTCAGGAATAGATTCCACATGTCCGCGAGATAAATTATCTACAATGATTGGTGTATAACCTGCTTGTTGTAAGGCACGTACAGTATGACTCCCAATATAACCAGCACCACCTGTTACTAAAATATTCATAGTTCCCCCCTTATGAATTATGTGTATCCTTTGCACGAGCTAATTTAGGCCCGATGAGACGTTTGTAGACCTCAACACCTGGTTGGTCAAAGGCATCAACACCAGCAAAAATAGACTCGAAATAAACCGCCCAACAATGCATAAACATAATTTCCCCTAAATGGAATGCATTAAGCGTTGGTACAGTTATAGTCATGTTGAAGCGATTATCACTGGATAAGGCCTCTCTATTGGCATCTAAGGCAATATTTAAAATATCACAAATACCTACATTTCCAAGTGCTTGTAATCTTTCATATTGACTATGTGTATTAGGCACTACGAGATTATGTTTCCAGTCTTTAACCTTAATAAATTGAACCACCTTATTAAGACGGCCCTCTTGATGCTCTTGTACTTGAGCATGCATATCCATAGTCCCTACTGCAGCAACCGGCGTACGACCATATGGCAAACATGTATTACTCATCTTCCCTAAAGATTCTGATAATAGTTGTACATACCAATCAGATAAGGAGTGAAGAGCTTCACCATAAGGCATAAACACCTCAATAATACGACCGTACCGTTCAGACGCAATATATTTTAGTAAAGCACTTAATAAAGCAGGATTCTTAAAAATATCCTCTTCTTGACAAGCCGCATCCATTGAAGCTGCACCTGCCAAGAAACCTTCAATATCAAATCCTACGAGAGCAGCTGTAACAAAACCTACTTCAGTAAATACAGAGAAACGACCACCTACACCATAAGGAATACTATAGGTCTTCCAATGATTCTCTATTGCCATAGAGCGTAAAACTGTAGGATGTTCATCATCAGACATATCGGTAACAGCTACCACTTCATAATTTATATTACGATCTTGTAAAGCTTTTTCCAAAATCATGAAGTTAGCCATTGGCTCGATGGTAGAACCTGACTTAGATGTAATAACGAGCATCACCTTATAGTCTGATCCTTTTGTCTGTGCTTGGTACTCTAAAGTGCGAATAAGACCAGCTAAATAGTCACCATCTACATTAAAGCCTGCAAAATACATCCGTGGATATCCATTGCGTTCTTCTGTACTTAGATTATTCCAAAATGCACCACATTGAACATCAAAAATAACCTTGCTCCCTAAGTAGGAGCCGCCAATGCCTACAGACACAACTGTATCAATATTGTGACGCGCATAGTCACGCAATCCATAAAGACGTTTCAACATATCTGGTGTATTGATACCGTCTTCCGAAATGTATGGAAGCTGATAAAACAATACAGGTTCAGGTAAACCATCTTTAGAAACATGGCCTTCTTCAAAGCCTGTAGAACGTAAAATATTTGTATGACGCCACACATTCTGTATAGCTCGTTCAAAATTATTTACATCTCGCTCTTGTATGCAACTTTCATTATATATGTTAGCGTAATCTAACTCGAACCCCGATTGTAATCGCAACATCAAATATCTCCTTCACTGACATTTTATGTACAATATTCTACTCATTATACCATAAAACAATGAATAAAATATTAGTTTATACAATCATTTTACCCACAAACCATAGCCAAAACCCACTGCATAGACAGACCATAACAATGCGATAGGGATAGCCAGTTTAAACTTAACCTTTAATGTCTTATGGCGCCACAGAACCATGCCTAATAAAGCACCTACACCACCAAAGGCAAATGCTAAAAATAATAAAGTAAACTCTGAAATTCGTCCATATCCCTTGATGGCACATAATTTATCATAGCCATACATACTAAATACGATAAGATTCCAGACACCTACAGTTACCCAAAATTGTGTATCACTCATATCCCCAAACCTTGTATCCCTTACTTATGATGAGCTTTAAAATACTCTAATGTTTTTTGTAAGCCTTCATCTAATGTTGTGGACGCTACAAATCCAAAATCGCGTTCCGCCTTGACATTGCTTAAACGAGAATGCTTGATATCCCCAACCCGCTCAGCCTCATAGTGCACCATAAAGTCTGCACCACTAATAGCACGGAATCGCGTAATCAACTCATTAACAGATGTTCCCTTATTCGTAGATACATTATAAATACCTGTACATTGACTATTCCCCATAGCCTTAATATTAGCATCTACCACATCATCTACATAAATGAAGTCTCTAGTTTGCTCGCCATCACCGTATACGGTTAAAGGCTGACCTTCAACGATCAAACGGTTAAAGACACTGATAACGCCACCTTCACCACCATCACCTTGACGTGGTCCATATACATTGGCATATCTAAAGCACACTGTATTTAATCCAAAAGCTTCACGATAAATACGTAAATAACCTTCTGCAGTAAGCTTTGTTAGTCCGTAAAAGGAAGAAGGCATCCCACTTAATTCCTCAGTTAATGGCAATACCGCTAAATCCCCATAAACAGCAGCGGACGAAGGCATTAAGAATTGTTCAACTTTCACCTGACGACATGCATCTAAAACATTAATAAGACCCAATAGATTCACATCACAGTCATAACTAGGATTCTCCATAGAGGATTGAACCATAGTTTGCGCTGCCTCATGGAATACAATAGAGGGCTTAAACTCTTCAAAAATAGATACTAGTTTTGGATCTCGTACATCCATCTCAATAAATTGAGCTGCTTCATGTACAAAAGAACGCATACCAGTAGATAAATTATCTATAACAAGCACATTGTGCCCTAATTCAATTAATCGATCAACGAGATGAGAGCCAATAAATCCAGCCCCACCTGTAACACATATATTCATAGTACCCTCCCTTCTTATATTTCTAAATACCTGCACCTTGTTTAGCTAGTGCATCGGCCATTTCATTATATGTATCGCCCGTATGAGCAGCTACCTTGTGAAAGTGTACGCGCACACGGTCTTTTATGGAGTCATAAAATGCTGCGTACTGTTGAGTAAGCGCATTATTTCGTTTCCAACCCTTCGTAGCCCACATTTCAATGCCCATATAGTCATAATAAAGTGAACATTCAGAAACGCCGCAATCAACAGCATATTTCATAACATACATAGCAGCTAATAGCTCACCAGCTACATTCCAAAATGATGTATATTGTTCATCAGTAGTTGGAAATGAAAAGGTCTCCCTATTCCCATTCAAAAAGATAACACCACCTGCGCCAACAGTATTTGTCCCTTTATTATAACTACCGTCAATATAAGCAACTACATGGTTTGGCTCAGTAAAATCTGGTTTCACAACACTTGTTGATACTTTACTTTGAGCCTTAGAACTAGAACGTACTGATCTAGAACTTATCGATTTAGACTTCACGTCTTGAGATGATTTAGGTTCGCTCTTATTAGCACTCATAAAGTCGCTTAAGGATAAGCCTGAGTCCTCCACAAAAGCAAGAGCTTCTGCTTCCGTAGGGAAAGACTTGTAGATAGCCCCACCAAAGCCTTTTACCTGTTTCTCACAGTCAGCCCATGTGGTATATACACCTGGTACACGACCCTGACGAACTGCATAATACTTCTTTGCCATACGTACCTCTTAATGATCCATTGTAAGTGCTATAAATTCAGCATTTACAACAGATGCCAAATCTTTTGGATTTACCTTCATTTGCATCCCTCGGAGACCAGCACTTACATATACAAAATCTTGAGGCTCCATAGTAGCATCAAAATATGTGGGAAATAATTTTTTCATTCCCACTGGAGAACATCCTCCTCGTAGATAGCCCGTAATACCTAGCAGGTCCTTGACATGAACAAGCTCTACAGACTTATTATGACTGACACGAGCAGCTTGTTTCATATCTAATTCAGCTGCAACAGGAATGCAAAATACTACATATCCTGTTTTGTCCCCCTTACCAACTAATGTTTTAAAAACTTGTTTTTCATCAAGCCCTAATGCGTCCACTACATGAAGACCAGCTGCCCGCTCTTCAGACCACTCATATTCACTAATACTATAAGGAACCTTATGGGTGTCTAAAATACGTAATGCATTTGTTTTTTTATGTTTCTCTTTACTCACTATATTCCACCTTATATATTAGCGTAACAAATAAATCTTATCAATATATAATAAATTTCTATATATCAATAGAAATAGCCTTATTCTTATTTATTTACAATTTTATTAATATTTTTCAATTCAATGCGTAAAGTTCCATCATCATTAGTTTTAATTTCAATGAATTCACGATTTTTCATATACTCTACAGGAAATGAAATTTCGATTCCCGTGTCAGTTTTAATTTTGTGATGCTCACCGACCTTCGTAGCAAACTCACGGTTTACAGGTAATGGACGCATCATATCTGCATCAGCTAATTCCTTTTTAGCCGCCTCTTGCTGAATGGGATTCGCCTTAAATACCTCTTCCACAATACGAACAGGATCTACTGTATCAGATACTTCAGCATTTTTAGCAATCATAGACTTTGCCGTCGTCAATTCAACAACACCATCCGACTCGTGTGCTTGAGCTACCTTGTCTACAATAGCTTTTACCTTTTTCACTGTATCTCGGGAGGACTGATTAGTACCTAATTGTAATACCTTATCGGCTAAGATATAGGATACTTCACCGTCAAACTCACCTTTCGGTTCAAAAATACGAACACTAAAATCATGTAAATTGATTGATGCAAAGGCACGTAATTTTTGAGATGGCATAGGCAGTACAGCCTTATGAGAAACGAGTTCTGTAGCTAATGAACCATCATCTTCACTAAATAGTTGATGGGTAAAAGCATCATGAGCTTGGCACAAAAGAATACAAATATAAGTCGTATCTGTAACAGCTTCACAAATAATCGTATCAATAACAACAGAATCCGTTGCTTGTTTCATATAGGTAAACAAGCTTTCACCTAAGTTCTTAGATAAATCTATAAACTTAAGATTTCCATTTTTATAATCAACCAATTGTTTACCAAATGGACTTGCATCATGTAAGGTACCTGTTCTAGCAGCTGGATCTTTGAACGCCTTAACTACATGATTGGCAATATAATCTTGTATAGCTTGATCTCCAACCTTTAATTCATGTTCAGAGTATACGGCTAAAGAGGACGTAAAGTCGAAAATCTCTAGTGCCGCCTTGTTAATCTGCATGACGCCTCCTTATAATAGCAAAAACGATTACCCTTTATTATACCACTCTTTTAGTTTTCGTTTATCAACTTTTGAGCATTCTGTAAGTGGTAACATAGGAATTTCTAGAACTGCTTTTGGCCATTCAACTGAAGGTCTTTCGTGATGAATAATTTCTATAATTTTACTTAATTCAGTATTATCCTCTAATACCATATAAGCAACAAAGTCTTCCCCACGTATATCATCATTAATCGTAATAACAGCCACTTCAGAAACGCCCTGTAAGGATTGTAAATACAATTCCATTTCGGGAATAGAAATTTTATATCCCCCTTTATTGATGATATCACCTTGTCGTCCGCTAAACATAAGGTATCCATCTTTATCAATATAGCCACAATCATTTACAGTATAAGTATCAGGAATGCCTTCAATATGATATTTTGTCGTTACATAAATAACATCATCAGCCTCTGTGATTTTAACAGATGGAAACGGTCTTCCCACAGTACCTTCTCTATCTAACCACTCTTTACCTGTACAATATGTTATATAGTTAAGCTCAGATGCACCATAATAGAGAATAAACTCCATGTTCGGACATATTCGTTCTAACTGTTCCATCAACTGTCGATCCAGTACTTGAGATCCTCCGATGATATAGTTAATAGAGTCTAGTTTACTTTTGCAATGACGTACTAATAATCGTAATTTTGTTGGTAATGCATATATATGGTCCACATGATATTCTTCAATAAGCTGTATCCATCGATTTGGGCGCAACGAAGTCGTTGTAATAACTGTTCCTCCAGACCATAGTACAGCGATAACCATATTACTAACACCAGTGAAACTAAAGCTTCCATGTAAGAATATTTTTGTATCTTTGTTTATATGAAAAATATCGTTTTGGATATCAAAGAACTCTCTCCACGAGCTCTCACTACGCCACAAAGGTTTTGGACGCCCAGTAGTTCCAGAGGTAAGTACACCAAAGTCAGCTAAGGGTGCCACCCCTTTATATGCTATAATACGAGCCAATTCCTCTACATACTCTGTATCCATCTCGTTATGGCATACCATAGGAATATAACCGGTATACAATCCCGCCAACCACTGTAGAAGTTGTTCCACAAATGAATGACTCTGAATTAAAGCAACTATATGTTTCGGTGATTCTTTAGTTTGAGCAACATTTACTATACGACTAGTATCATTAATATCTATGGATAAAATAGCATCATACAAATCACCATATGTATACTTTTTATCATCTATAATTAGAGCAATCTTGTGAGGATCTAATTCTTTATATTGTCGTAAACGTTCAATAATTGTCATTTTACATTCGTTCCATAATTAAAGCAGTTCCTGTACCGCCTGCGCCGGCAATAGCACACAAACCGTATCGACCATTACAGAATTCTAAAGCAGCCATGCAATGAAGAGCTAAAATAGCCCCAGAGCAACCATAAGGATGTCCATAGGCTAATGCACCACCAAGCATATTATATTTCTCCATATGATCAGGATAGGACTTCTCAAAGAGCGCATCAATGATGGCGAAGGCTTCATTCCATTCCACCACGTCCATATCATCCATGGTTAAATCTGTCTGTTTTAAAATAGCTTTAGTACTTTCAAGAGCACCTTCTGGACTAAACTGAGGATTTCCAGCCCAAGGCATGATACTATGAATTCTAAACGGCCCTTTTTCATTAGATATGTATACAAAAGCAGCACCATCATGAGTTAAACAAGCATTGCCAGCATTTGTAATAGAGTCCTTACCTAATAATGGTTTCATCCTAGATAAAAGTTTTTCATTCATCTTTGGCCTAATACATTCGTCTACACACTCTTTTCCATCTATAGAAAAATGCATTATATAAGATTGCAAAAATGAATTGTCTAAAGCTTTAGTAGCTCTCTGATGACTTCCAATAATATATGGATATAACTCTTCCTTAGTTATATTGTGCTTATGGATGGTTCTTTCTGCCCCTTCTAACATAGCTAAAGGAGACCGATCTTGAGGAGTAAATTGAGCTACCTTATATAAACCGTCTCGATCATCTTCAGTTGCATAAATTCGGTCTGGTTGTAGTGAAGAGCTTTCAATGCCACCAGCAATAGCAGAATTCATCACGCCTGACGCAATATGTGTATAGGCCATCTCAATACTCATCAATGCTGATGCGCATTGCATATCAATTGTTACAGCAGGCGTCGATACAGATAAATTAGACATTAAACCCATTAATCGTCCAATATTTCCACCTGTACCAACTGCATTACCACAAAAAATACCATCTACAGAGTTAATTTCATGTCCTTTAATTAACTCATTAATCAATTGTGCACCCAATATCTCAGGTCTTGTATTTTTATATTGGCCGTTTAACACGCCTATAGGGCTTCTAAGCCCACCATGAATATATACTGACATATAAGCTCCTATAACAAAATGCACAAAAGAGGCACCCCAAGGAATGCCTCTTTTCATTATTACATGCTAAATTTTAATTTTAGTTGCTAGCCAGGATGCAACGAGACATTTTACGATATCCCCAGGAATAAATGGGAACATAACTACAGGCAACGCCGCCCAAAGTTCTGTTTTGGTAACAATCATAAAGCCTGCCACACCAAATAGGTATACTACAGGAATTGTAATTACAAGAGAGCGCCATGCATAAGAGAAAAAGCTCTTTTTAGGCCCTTTAAATACACTTAGTAAAGTATATGCTATTGGCCAAGAGAAGATAAATCCTCCTGTAGGTCCCAATAATTTACCAAGACCAGCTGTACCCCCAACGAATACAGGTAGACCAACGGCTCCTAGCAGAACATACACGACAAATACTATAAAAGCATCCTTTGGTTGCAATAATAAGCCTGTTAATGTCGCCACCAAAGTCAATGCCGTTACCATTGCCGGACTAAATGGCAATGGAAATGAAATATATGCTGAAATACATAATAAGGCTGTCAATAAAGCCATTTTTGTTAAACGTCTTGCTTCCATAATTACCTCTAACTAATACA
>ERZ772805.2147-NODE-2147-length-13444-cov-28.607663_pt1 | contig 13444 bp, 12 predicted proteins | sample MGYA00511344_ERZ772805 | MGnify/ENA primary metagenome ERZ772805 (study PRJEB29015, sample SAMEA2737730) | human gut metagenome | biome: human gut; feature: human-associated habitat; material: faeces | place: China | collected 2012 ...
TTCTGTGAAAATATCACCTTAGAGTTACTTTTGTACAAAATGTTGGTGATACCCCAGATAGATGTCGAGCCCTTAGTATTGTCTTCCTTGACGGCGAGGATGACATGGAATGTTTTCGTATCAACAGGAGAATCTTGATGTGGACACAGTCAATGAGCACAACAAAATATATACGCGTAAATATCAATACTTGAGTAAGTAAAATAGGTTCTATATTGGTGACTTATATAACCGCAAACGAAGACAGCTTCTCGTTTTTACACTGATGAAATAGATTTCCTATTAGATTGGAACTACTTAAGTGGTTGACAGTTTGATTCACTTCTTTTTTGCAGGATTAAGTTATAGAAATACAACACGATGGTTGTTTGATTGAGGCTTTTGTAGTAACTTTGCAATCAAAGCTAAAATGGTATTCTAATGAACATGACGACAAATAGAATGTCACCTGTGACTTCCATATCGACTGCATGTGAAACAGAACAGGATATAAAAAATTGGTCGCAATACTCACAAGGTATTGCAGCTGCCATGTCTAAACGAATGGCGGAACTCGGTTTGACACAACAGATGCTTGCCGAAAAAATGAACTGCACCCAACAATACATCTCCAAAGTATTGAAAGGGAAAAAGAACATGTCGTTGGAAACCATATGTAAGATTGAGAATGCATTAGGCATTGAGATTATCAAAGGCCTGAATACAAAAGAGTAACGGAAAAGCATAATTATGACAATACAAAGTGAAGCGGCACTAGAAGCTGGACTTATCGCCACACTTCAGCAAATGGATTATGAGTATATCCAGATTGCAGAGGAGGATAATCTTCAAGCCAATTTCAAACGGCAGTTGGAGATACATAATCGTAAGCGGTTGGAGGAGCATGGCCGTGCTCAGTTTACCAACGAGGAATTTGAAAAGATACTTATCTATCTTGAAGGAGGAACACGCTTTGAAAAAGCGAAAAAACTCCGGGATCTCTATCCGCTTGACACGGCAGACGGCAAACGTATTTGGGTAGAATTTCTCAACCGCCAACAATGGTGTCAAAATGAGTTTCAGGTGTCCAACCAAATCACGGTGGAAGGGCGAAAGAAATGCCGTTATGATGTAACCATTCTTATTAACGGACTTCCATTGGTGCAAATTGAGTTGAAGCGCCGTGGAGTGGAACTCAAGCAGGCATATAATCAAATACAGCGTTACCACAAGACATCTTTTCACGGTTTGTTTGATTACATTCAATTATTTGTAATTTCCAATGGTGTAAACACACGCTATTTTGCAAATAATCCGAATATAGGTTACAAATTTACCTTCAACTGGACTGATGCTTCCAATCATCCATTCAATGAATTAGATATGTTTGCTGCGTTCTTTCTCGAGAAATGTACACTCGGAAAAATTATTGGCAAATATATAGTGCTACATGAGGGTGATAAGTCTTTGATGGTTCTCCGTCCATATCAGTTCTATGCCGTAGAAAAGATATTGGATAAAGTAAAGAATTCAAACGACAACGGTTATATATGGCATACGACAGGTGCCGGAAAGACATTAACTTCTTTCAAGGCAGCCCAACTCGTTTCCGAACTGGATGATGTGGATAAAGTGATGTTTGTTGTTGATCGTCACGACCTTGATACGCAGACCCAGTCAGAATATGAGGCATTCGAACCAGGTGCGGTGGATGGTACAGACAATACGGATGAACTAGTAAAACGTCTGCAAAGCAATTCCAAAATTATCATTACTACTATCCAAAAACTCAATGCCGCTGTCAGCAAGACTTGGTACAGCAACAAGATAGAAGCGATACGCCACTCTCGCATTGTCATGATATTCGATGAGTGCCACAGAAGCCACTTTGGGGAAAGTCACAAACGAATAATGAAGTTCTTTGACAATGCCCAAGTTTTCGGTTTTACGGGTACTCCTATCTTTGCGGAGAATGCGGTGGACGGGCATACCACAAAAGAAATCTTTGGGAATTGTCTGCATAAATACCTCATCAAAGATGCCATTGCTGATGAAAATGTATTGGGGTTCCTTGTGGAATATTATCATGGAAATGAAGAGGTGGAAAAAGAAAATGCCACCCGTATGGAGGAAATAGCAAAGTTCATCCTCAATAATTTCAACAAGTCAACTTTTGACGGGGAATTCGACGCACTATTTGCTGTGCAGTCTGTACCTATGCTTATCCGTTATTATAAGATATTCAAATCTCTGAATCCTAAAATCCGCATAGGTGCGGTATTTACATACGCTGCTAACGGCAGTCAGGATGACGAACAGACAGGAATGGGTACAGGACAATATGTAAGTGGTAGTGTTGGAGAAGCTGACGAATTGCAGGCCATCATGGACGACTACAATGAAATGTTCGGCACTTCATTTACAACAGAAAATTTCCGGGCTTACTACGATGATATAAACCTGCGCATGAAAAAGAAGAAAGCGGATATGAAATCGCTTGATCTTTGTCTTGTTGTAGGAATGTTTCTTACCGGTTTTGACAGCAAGAAACTGAATACGCTTTATGTGGATAAAAATTTGGAATATCACTCTTTACTACAAGCCTTTAGCCGTACAAACCGCGTATTGAATGAGAGAAAAAGATTCGGCAAAATTGTATGTTTCCGTGATTTGAAATCCAATGTAGATACGGCAATCAAGCTGTTCAGCAATTCCAACAACCTGGAGGATATTATAAGGCCGCCATACGAGGAAGTAAAAAAAGAATACATACAGTTGGCATCGGATTTTTTAAAAAAATACCCTAATCCAAGTTGTATTGACATTCTGCAAAGCGAAAAAGACAAAAAAGACTTTGTACTGGCATTCCGTGATATTATCCGTAAACATGCTGAAATCCAAATATATGAAGATTACAATGAAGATGCGGAAGATCTTGGAATGACAGAACAGCAATTTAATGACTACAAAAGTAAATATCTCGACATTACTGTCGGATTTATCGATACACCTGCCAGTCCATCTGTAGTTGCCGAAGAACCTGTCCCTTACGGAAATAATCAAGGTTTGGAGGATGTGGATTTCTGTCTGGAACTTCTACATAGTGATGTTATCAATGTAGCTTATATACTTGAACTCATTGCTGAACTTGACCCATATAGTGCCGATTATGCAGATCACCGTCAGCATATCATTGACACAATGATTAAAGATGCAGAAATGCGTAGCAAGGCGAAACTCATTGACGGTTTTATCCAAAAGAATGTGGATGAGGATAAGGAGAATTTTATGGTGCAACGTAAAAAAGCGGATGGCACTAGCGATTTGGAAGAACGATTGAATCAATATATTACTACAGAACGGGAAAAGGCAGTACGCTCTTTATCGGAAGACGAGGGTATTCCTTCTGATGTATTGACTCATTATTTGAAAGAATACGATTATCTCCAGAAGGAACAGCCGGAAATCATACAAAAGGCTTTAAAAGAGAAACATCTTGGACTGATTAAGACCCGAAAGGCTTTGACAAGGATAATGGATAGGTTGCGTAGTATAATAAGAACTTTTAGTTGGGAATAAAAAATGAATCGAGTAAATGTAGACTATATCGGTGTAGTGAGAACAGTAAAAGATGGTAATGTCGTTTTTACAAAAGTACCCATAACAAATGAGTACCAAGAACTGCTGGGGACACTAAAGGACATGGTATCAAATAGGAATATGACAGTACTTGATATGCAGGGGCATTTTGATAGAGAATTTAGATGTGCGCCCCGTGGCTTTAACTATTGTCATCCATGGTCATATTCAACTTCTTATATTGGAGGAGCTGGTTATCCAACTAGTTACACTTATCAAGAATATCAAAGCAAATTACGTGATTGCGATAATGAAGAACAAATGTCACAATCACTAAAAAGAGCATACGAAAAGGAAGCAATACGTTATATCCAAGCTTTTTGTTATCATAGGAAGCTTCAGCTTTTGAAGCAAGATGATAATAATCGAATGTTTTCATCTGAGAATATTGGTTGGACTGATTATGTTTATGATTTAAACAACGATGTACAATTCCGACTAAAAACTAATTTTGGATACGGGATGTCATCCTATTTCTTTGTTAATTTGACATATAAAGGTATAGACATTTTACCGTATTCCATGATGGTCTCTTACTATTATGCAAATATGGCTGATATCATTCGTTACACAAGAATGTATGATCCTAAGCCTGACAGTTGGAACATTGCGCTCGATTTCGTGGCAAGAACTACCAATGAAGCGGCTACGGACACTTCTTCTTTTGTGCGTAAATGGATTACAAATGAGATACAAATGATGATGGCTGGATTGAAGCGTTTTGCTCAGAATCCGTCAATGGCATTTTCTATCCTTAAGCTCAAGAAACAAATAGATGGATTAATAACGATACGTAACATAAATCAATCGGAAGAAGCAAAATATAAAGTATATCCCCATGAAATGGAGATTGCTAAGCAAGCAGAAAAGATTTCTGGAGCTTTAGATTTCCTTTCCAACTTAGAGGCTCTATCTGATCTTTTCCCAGAGGTTGCGCAAGATATTCAAATGATTAAAGACTTAAACATTGGGTTACTGCCATCGTTTATAAGAAAAATTGAAGAAATAGGTGCTGAAGTTGAACGACGTCAAATAGAAACAACCCAGTTAGAAGATGAAATTGAGACATTAGAACGATTCTGCAAGCCTCACAATGATGCAATTATGGAATTAAAAAAGGAGAAAGAGAATGAAACCGGTAAATATGTACCTGAATATGAAGTACGAGAGAAGTATTGCAAGGAACATCATGATTATAAACAGAAGTACGATAAGCTGAATGAACTGCAAAATAAGGTTCGTGAGAAAAAAGATGATATATGGAATCGCAAAAACTTTGTGATGCAAATTGAATCTTGTGTGAATAAAATAAGAACAACGTTACAACTATCGGCATAATAATATGAGCGAAGAATTACAACAGAAACTCCGTGACCAGCTTTGGGAGGTCGCAAACCGTTTGCGTGGCAATATGTCGGCAAGCGACTTTATGTATTTTACCTTGGGGTTTATCTTTTATAAATACTTGTCGGAAAAAATAGAGAAATACGCCAACAGTGCACTTGAAGATGACGAAGTCACTTTTAAAGAATTGTGGGATATGACCGATACCGATGCAATGGAGTTACAAGAAGAGGTCAAAAACCAGTGCCTGGAAAATATCGGTTATTTTATAGAGCCCAAATATCTGTTTTCATCTGTGATAGACACAATCAAACGGAAAGAAAATATCCTGCCAATGCTGGAACGTTCGTTGAAACGCATAGAAGACAGTACCCTTGGACAGGACAGTGAAGAGGATTTCGGAGGACTGTTCTCTGATATTGATTTGGCTTCTCCAAAGTTGGGTAAGACCGCTGACGACAAGAATACATTGGTCAGCAATGTGCTTCTTGCTTTGGATGATATAGATTTTGGTGTGGAAGCCTCACAGGAAATTGATATTCTTGGTGATGCCTACGAATACATGATTTCCCAATTTGCTGCTGGAGCCGGAAAGAAAGCAGGAGAGTTCTATACACCTCAGGAAGTCAGTCGTATATTGGCGGAGATTGTTTCTATCGGCCACCAGCGCTTGCGCAATGTGTATGATCCTACTTGTGGCAGCGGTTCGTTGTTGTTACGTGCTGCAAGTATAGGAAAGGCAGTATATATTTACGGGCAGGAAAAGAATCCGACTACCTATAACCTTGCCCGTATGAATATGCTTCTTCACGGAATCAAGTTCAGTAACTTCAAGATAGAAAACGGTGATACACTAGAATGGGATGCTTTCGGCGATACCCAGTTCGATGCAGTAGTCGCAAATCCGCCGTTCTCTGCTGAATGGAGTGCAGCTGACAAGTTCAATAATGATGACCGTTTCAGTAAGGCCGGACGACTCGCACCGAAGAAAACAGCCGATTACGCTTTCATTTTACATATGATTTACCACTTGAATGAAGGCGGTACAATGGCTTGTGTTGCTCCTCATGGTGTATTGTTCCGTGGAAACGCAGAAGGTGTTATCCGTCGTTTCCTCATAGAAAAGAAAAACTACATAGATGCCATTATAGGATTGCCAGCTAACATTTTCTATGGTACAAGTATTCCGACCTGTATTCTTGTCTTCAAGAAATGCCGTAAGGAAGATGACAATATCCTATTCATTGACGCAAGCAAGGAGTTTGAAAAAGTAAAGACTCAAAACAAGCTTCGTCCACAGCATATACAGAAGATTGTTGAAACCTACCGTGACCGTAAGGAAATAGAAAAGTACAGTCATCTTGCCACCTTACAAGAAGTGGCCGACAATGACTACAACCTGAATATCCCCCGGTATGTTGATACCTTTGAGGAAGAAGAACCTATCGACATCAAGGCCGTAATGGCAGAAATCAAAGAACTTGAAGCCAAACGTGCCGAACTGGACAAAGAGATTGAGGTATATTTGAAAGAATTGGGACTAGTTGAATAAGTGGAGGTATAATGGCAAAACGGTTTGAGATAAGAAACAGTACGGCAGAATTCCTAATCTTCGCTATTGAGGGCAAGGAAGATGGCATACAGGTGGTGTATCAGAATGATACTATCTGGTGTACGCAGAAAGCTATGGCAACCTTATTTGATTGTTCGACAGACAACATCGGTTTGCACCTGAAGAATATATATGCCAGTCAGGAGTTACAGAAAGAAACAACTACCGAGTTTTTCTCGGTAGTTCAAACAGAGGGTGAACGTCAAGTCAACAGAAAGACCCTGTTCTACAATTTGGATGCCATTATATCTGTAGGGTATCGGGTAAACAGTATCAGAGCCACACAATTCCGCCAATGGTGTACCTCAGTCATCCGTCAATTCTCTATACGAGGTTATGTGATAGACAAGAAACGTATGGAAAATGGATCATTTATCGGTGAGGACTATTTTGAGCACTTACTGGCTGAAATCCGTGAGATCCGTCTCAGTGAACGCCGGTTTTATCAAAAACTTACTGACATTTACGCTACAGCTATTGATTATAACCGTGATGCTCCAACCACAAAGTTATTTTTCAAGAAGGTTCAGAACAAGATGCATTATGCGGTACACGGCCAGACAGCAGCAGAACTGATTGTGAACAGAGCCAATGCTGAAAAAGAACACATGGGACTGACTACCTGGGAGAATGCTCCAGACGGGAAAATAGTCAAGACTGATGTAAGTATTGCCAAGAACTACCTAAAAGGTATAGAATTGGAAGATATGGGACGTTTGGTAAATGCAGTTCTGGACATGGCAGAGCGTATGGCAAAGCGTCATATACCTATGACGATGGAAGATTGGGCAAAACGTATTGATCTCATTCTGGAAGCAAGTGGTGATGCAATCCTTACCGATGCAGGCAAAGTAACGGCTGAGTTTGCCAAGAAATTTGCTGAAGCAGAATTTGAAAAATACCGAATCATTCAAGATCGCTTGTTTAGTTCAGATTTTGACCGTTTTAATAAAGGTGACAACTTTCTGCCGTTTGATATTAATCCCGATAAAGAATAATGACTATGACAAATAATAAAGATAAAAAAGTCCTTAATGTTCTAAATCTGAGATTTCCGGAGTTTACAGGAGAATGGAAAAAGTGTATTATAGGTGAATTAACTATTAAAGTAGGTAGTGGGGTTACACCAAGAGGAGGTGAAACTGTATATAAATCTGAAGGTCATCCTTTTGTCCGTAGTCAGAATGTGGGATTAGGACATCTGATATTGGATGATATTGCATATATAGATGAAGATACCCATCAACGGCAAAAGAATACAGAATTACAGTTAGATGACGTACTTCTTAATATAACGGGAGCTTCCATCGGTCGTAGTGCTTTGGTAAATCAACAGATTGTGGGTGGTAACGTGAATCAGCACGTGTGCATTATTCGTGCGAATAAAAAGCTTATACCCTCTTTCCTTTGCAATTTTTTGTTGTCTCAATATGGGCAAAAACAAATAGAAAGTTTTCAAGCTGGAGGGAATAGGCAGGGGCTAAATTTTGAGCAAATCAAATCTATTAAAATCGGATTGCCATCAGTAGAAGAACAAAAGAAAATTGCAGATTTATTACTGCTTATTGAACAACGCATTACTACTCAAAACAAAATCATTGAGGATTTGAAAAAACTAAAGTCCGCAATTAGAAAAAGGGTATTCACTTCATTGAAAAATGAACATACAGAAAACTGTGAGATTAATCAACTACTTGCTTATGAACAGCCTTCTGCATACATTGTTGCTAACGATGAATACTCCTCGGACACGACTTTAACTCCGGTTTTAACAGCGAATAAAGGTTTTGTCTTAGGCTATACGAACGAGGACTTTGGCATATATCAAAAGGGCGAGTGTATAATCTTTGATGATTTCACAATGGATACAAAGTATGTATCATTCCCCTTTAAGGTAAAATCTTCAGCAATAAAAATACTTACCGCAAAATCTAATGTAAATCTTCGCTTTATGTTTGAATATCTATTATATTTAGAACTTAAATCAGAAGAACACAAAAGGCATTATATTTCAGAAATAGCATCGCTTGTTATTAAACTACCCTTGAAAGAAAAGCAAAACAGAATAGCCTATCTAATGACTTCATTGGATAATAAATTAGTTCTTGAAGAAAATATAATGGCCAAATATATGGATGAGAAACGATACATTCTTTCGCAAATGTTTATATGAACATCTGCGAAAGTAAATGTAGTTTCTGTTTATCTAAGTTGATTGTGTACATCTCTTCATATTCTATCTTCATTTGAAGAGTGGAAAGCAATGCTATTAGCCGTTGTTGCTTATCAAATGTGGGTACAATTATACGAACTTTAGATAAGTCTTTCTTCTGAATATTTGGCAAACCACTACCAATACGAAGCCTCATTATATCTTCTTCTTTCCATTTTAAAAAGTGGAACAGAAATAATGTTGATATTCTAGCTGTTGGTTTGATATGTAAGGTGTAACAATGTCCACCACTCCAAAACTTAGATTTATTATATTGGACATAGCCACAAGAATTGCCACCCTCACTGATCGAAATTGTACCAGCCTCAGTGTTATAATCATCATAGTAACCAGAGGGCATAATGCCACCATTCATAACATAATACTTCCCATTTTCATTAAGTTGATTTCCGTTTACTTGTTGTCCTTTGGTTATTTCAGCCAATTCCGAAAGAGATTTTTTTTCTCCTTGCAGATTAGAAAATAGCTCCTGATAAATTGCGGACATTGCTGTACCAAAATCCTTAATTAAGGGACTAAACAATATTCTGCTATATGGTACTGAAGGAAAATCTGTTTGTCTCGGAGATATTTTGTTGGAACGGTCGGAACGGTCACGAACGAATAATCAACATGAGGTACTGAGTTCCACAGTTAAGGGCATATTCTCTCAGCGAGAGTATTTTTCAAAGGACATCGCAAGTGAAAACAATGTGGGCTATAAAATCATTCGGCTTCATGATGTTGTTTTAAGTCCTCAAAATTTATGGATGGGGAATATCAATTACAATGATAGATTTGAAATTGGAATAGTTTCTCCTTCTTACAAAGTATTTTCAATAGCTGATGGTTTCGACAATCAGTTTGTGGCTGCAATGTTAAAGAGTCATCGTGCCTTATACAGCTATATAATGGTATCAGAGCAAGGTGCAAGTATCGTTAGACGCAATTTAAATATGGAAGCCTTCTCACAAATCGTATTCAAAATACCTTCTCTTGATAAACAAAGAGAAATAGGTTATGAAATATCATTATTGAAGTCCCAATTAAAAACTGCGAATAAGATTATTAGAGCTTATACATCACAAAAGCAGTATTTGCTCCGTCAGATGTTTATATAAACATCTGGCGGAGTAAGTATTGCTTCAACTTATTATAAAAACCATTCAATGCAATTTGGCTTGATAATTTTCTTTCTAAAGATTGCATTAATTTAGCTATATGGCATTGATTGCTCTTGTTGGGGATTGGTAACCTTAAATTACTGAGAGTCGATAGCACTATATAAGGAGTGTTGCTTGAACTCTTTTCTATTGCAATTCTTTTGGGCAGCAATACTTTCAACGCCCATTTAATGTACTGGATATTTTCGGAGAATATATCTAATACATAAGTCCTTTGATAAGCATTAAACTTTCCGTTATAATAATTGATATATCCTAAATTAGCGCCATTCCCAGAGATTAGTAAAGCTTCTGTATCAAAAGCAAAGCTATCAATTTTAAATGGTCGTTCTGCACAAGTAAAAAATGGATAAATCCCATTATCTACCTTTGCATTTGCATCTAGTTTTCCTGTTGTAATTTGACAAATATCACCAAGTTTTACATATGCGTTTCCACTTGTTGATTCTTTAATGCAATGTTGTGCAATTCCCTTAATTAAGGATTGCAGTTTCTCAATGATTTTGTTTTGTGTAGAAATACGCTCATCAATCAATTGTAGTAAAGAAGCTATTTTATGTTGCTCTTGTAATATAGGGAAATAAAGTTTTACTTTACTTAATCCTTCTTGTCCAATATTAAAATGTTGTGCACCAGCCCCCATAGGGATAATTTTTCTTCGTGCATAAGGTGTTGCCAACAAATACTTAAAGAACAACGGATTGTATTCTGATTTTTTCTTACCTCTTATTACGAAACCACCAAATACAGCAGGTTTATCATCCATATAAACATTAGCTCGACCAACATCTTCTAATGTTTCTGAACTACGCTGGAATAATATATCACCATTTTTGACTATAAATGATTTTAGCTCTTCGGCTGTAATTTCTACAGAGGCACGAATGCAATCATAAGTAATAACATTATTACTAAGAATATCCATAACGGATATAAATTTTATGCCACGTCCAAATTTTTCAGCATTTGGGTTTAACCCATTTTTGAATTCCAAATATTCTGATAAATAATGTTCCTCCCATTCCTCAAAGAAATTAGGGAATCTCAGATTTAGAACATTACATATTATATATCTCTAATTATATGAATTAATATCGATTATTTATGAATCACAAGAAACTTAAAGAAATTGCTATTGCTTGGAAAGACTATAAAAGGTCTTATGTGAAACAGTCTACAATGGCTGCATACGTACTAATTTTAGAGAATCATATTCTCCCGGCTTTCGGAGAGAATGATTCGCTTCCTGAACAGAGTGTACAAAATTTCGTTTTAGAGAAAATGGAAAGTGGACTAAGTGCCAAATCAATCAAGGACATACTTATAGTTCTTAAAATGGTTATGAAGTTCGGAGTAAAACATGAATGGATGAATTATTATGAATGGGACATTAAGTATCCCACAATTAGCAAAAATAATAATATAGAAGTGCTAACAATAGCTCATCATAAGAAAATACTTGATTACATTCGACAAAATTTCACGTTTCGTAATTTAGGTATCTATATATGTCTGACTACAGGACTTCGTATTGGTGAAGTATGTGCTCTCCGTTGGAGTGATATCGATGAGATTAGTGGAACTATTAATGTTCAACGCACTATAGAGCGTATATATATAATTGAAGGTGGAAAAAGGCACACAGAACTTATTATTAATACTCCAAAAACACAGAACTCTTGTCGAGAAATACCTATGAGTAAAGAACTTTTGGCCCTAGTTAAACCCCTTAAGAAAGTATTTAATGCAGATTATTATGTACTTACTAATGATATTTCTCCTACAGAACCACGAACATACCGTAATTATTATAAACGGTTCATGAATCAGCTAGATATTCCTAAATTAAAGTTTCATGGTCTTCGCCATAGCTTTGCTACACGCTGTATAGAAAGTAATTGTGACTATAAAACTGTTAGTGTATTACTAGGACACTCTAATATTACTACAACGCTTAATCTTTATGTCCATCCCAATATGGAGCAAAAGAAACGTTGTATCGCAAAAATGTTCAAATCGCTAGGGAAATAAAACTTACAAACAAATACGTTTTGAATAATCAATGAATTAAAATAGAGTTTCAACCGATTATAATCTCTTCGGTTGAAACTCATGTGTTTATTTTTTATCTTTACATATTATCATCACCACTATCACCATCGTAATTCCCAAGATCACAATAAGCCCACATGCAGCAACCATTCTCCAAATTAACCAGGAATGCACAAATTCTACATTCGCCACGATCATACAGACCAAGAAAGAGGATAGGGCTATTAGAATGACAATCAACATATAAAATGCTTTATGTGATAGAGAAATACGGTTATCCATTTGAGTAATCCTTTGTTCTGCCTCAGTGCATTTGATCTCAATTTGGTCAATAAACTGGCCAAGAACGGTATTGCCAAATTTTACAGCCTGTTCTTGCGTATCCTGGGCAATAGACAACTTGTATTTTCCTAGTAAATCTACCAATGCGGTAAGATCCGTCCTCAATCCATACACATTGTCATTCAACTCGGCAAGTTCTTTTACGTTTATACCAAGCAGACGTTTTTCTTCTTCAAGATATTCATTTTGAGGAGTACTTTTGGTAACCTGCACTTCCTTCATTTCAGCGGTAAAATCAAATTTCTTTTTCATAAGCTCATCGTTTTAATCCAGTTTTCGGTTTCTTTCCTAAGGTACGAATGGCAGCACGGGCACATCTTTTTGCCCATAAGAGATCATCCTCGTCCTTATCTCTCCATGGTAATTCGCTTTGTGAACCACCGCCACCTCCGGTTGGTGCATTGGGGACTTCCAGCAATCCGACAAATATTGCTACTGCCATATCGGTTAACTCCTGTGAATTGGAGACGAAACGATAATCAAATTCATCGTTAAAATGGTTGAGTACCTTTTCTGGAATGTAGAACCGATGTTCCTGACATTCGTGACTCAATGTATAGGGAACCGTATTCGGATTGTAGATCTTATATTTGGTATAATCAGCGGATGCCGATGGCTTCTGAATCTGTTTCGAATCAGTGTCTTTAGGTTTGTTGTTCGCTGCAATATCTGACCTATAATGAAGTTTCCCCCAAGTGGCAGGAAGTTTTGAAACCATCAGGTTTCTACCAATACCCAGATCGGAAGCTTTGTATTTCGTCTTTCCTTTCATGATAGCATATCCGTGAAGAATACCATCATCGTCCTTTCGCTCATGTATGGTATATCCCTTCTTTGTCAATGCTGCTTTGTATTCATCCCATGACCATGATGACATGGATTTAAGGACATTCATACAATCTCGTGTAATCAATGGCATGTTGACATTTCTTACCTGTTTTGCTGTTGTCCATCCACGTTTCTTTGCCACTCTTTCTGCTGCCCACTGGGCACGAAGGTGTATATTGTCACGGCTCTTTCATTTAAAACAACCTCTATAATCCTTGTTATTCTCCGAAAAACCATTATTTTTGCGCACAG
>ERZ772805.2151-NODE-2151-length-13426-cov-2.889313_pt1 | contig 13426 bp, 10 predicted proteins | sample MGYA00511344_ERZ772805 | MGnify/ENA primary metagenome ERZ772805 (study PRJEB29015, sample SAMEA2737730) | human gut metagenome | biome: human gut; feature: human-associated habitat; material: faeces | place: China | collected 2012 ...
TAAATTCAATAATTTTTAAATAGTACAATTATGATTAAAACAATTAATTTACAGAAGATTTTCAAGACAGAAGAAGTGGAAACTTGGGCATTGAATAATGTCAGTATTGAAGTGAAACAAGGTGAGTTTGTTGCTATTATGGGACCTTCCGGCTGTGGAAAGTCAACGTTACTTAATATTCTGGGACTGTTGGACAATCCGACAGGAGGAGAGTATTATCTGAATGGAATGGAAGTTTCGAAGTACACGGAATCGCAGCGTACAAATCTCCGTAAAGGAGTCATTGGTTTTGTATTTCAGAGTTTCAATCTGATAGATGAACTGAACGTATATGAAAACATTGAATTACCTCTGCTCTATATGGGTATCTCAGCTTCCGAACGTAAAAAGAGAGTGGAGACTGCCATGGAACGAATGGCTATTACTCATCGTAGCAAACATTTCCCCCAACAATTGTCAGGTGGTCAGCAGCAACGTGTCGCTATCGCCCGTGCAGTAGTTGCCAACCCTAAATTGATCCTTGCCGATGAGCCTACCGGTAATCTGGACTCAAAGAATGGTAAAGAAGTAATGGGGCTATTGAGCGAATTGAATAAGGAAGGAACAACGATTGTAATGGTAACGCACTCCCAGCATGACGCCGGTTACGCTGATCGCGTCATCAATCTGTTCGACGGACAAGTAGTAACTGAAGTCAGCATGTAACATTAAAAGAGTATGATGATAAAACATTATCTAAAAGTAGCTTTCCGCAATCTGGCGAAATATAAGGTGCAAAGTATTGTGAGTATTTTAGGATTGGCAGTAGGCTTTGTATGCTTTGCATTGTCTACTTTGTGGATTCGTTATGAAATGACTTATGATACTTTTCTACGAAGGTGCGGAACGTATTTATCTGGTGCGTGCACATTATGCACATGAACCTGGTAAGATATCCAATTCTACTCCTTATCCTTTAGCTGATTATTTACAGAAAGGTAATCCGGAAATAGAGGCAATGGCTTCTACTTCCGTACAGAAAGTTAAATTTCGTGTGAAGGATACTGAGAAGGATGTTGTGTCGGCTACTGCAGATTCTGTTTTGATGAACTTTTTTAATATACGAGTATTAAGAGGAACAGTGAACTTCTTGAAGGGAACCAATGGGGAAATTGCTATAACAGAAGAATTTTCTAAAAGGATATTTGGAGAGGAAGAGGCATTGGGTCGGGAGGTAGAGGTTAGTGGACATGCTTCTAAAGTTGGAGCAATCGTGAGTGGCTGGTCTTCTCATTCCAATATTCCATATAGTATATTAACTTCTGCCAGACATTATACACAATGGGGGAGTGCGAATGAAAACTTATTTGTTCGCATTCGTAAGGGGACAAATGGGGAAGAATTTCAGAAAAAAATTGCTGCTCTCCGTATCAATGATATTGAGAAGGAAAATGAATTGGGAGAGCTATTATTGACCCCGCTATCGGCTTTACGCTATTCCGGTTATGTATCTCGGGAAGATACCGTGATTACTTTTAGCTATATCTTATATTTTTCATTAGCCGGTGGATTGGTCATTATCTGTTCGTTATTTAATTATTTGACTCTCTATATCAGTCGGTTATATATGCGTAGGCGTGAAATGGCACTTCGCAAAGTGAATGGAGCAGGTAATAAAGATTTGTTTGTTCAGTTGACCGTTGAACTATTGATTGTTCAGTTTATAGCTTTGGTAGCCGGATTGTTCTTTATTGAAATATGTATGTCCCGTTTCCTCGAGTTCACACGAATAGCTCCCAACTCTTATTATGGAGAGATTTTAGTATATCTGTTTATTGTGATAGCTTTGTCTCTTTTGTTGGCTCAGATACCACTATATCATTTTCGTCGCCGAACTTTGCAAGACGCTGTCAAAGGGAAAGTTTCAGTAAACAGACCGTATGCTTTCCGTAAGTTCGGGATTGTTATACAATTGATAGTCAGTCTTGTTTTCATATTCTGTACAGTGGTTATAATGAAACAGATTTATTTCCTGAAGCATACAGACTTAGGAATGGAACGTCATAATATTGCCAATGTTGCATTATGGAGAGGTGATATAAAACAGTGGGGCGGTAAGATAGCAGCCTTACCTATGGTGACCGAAGTTCTGCCTCCCCGTTATTTTCCGATTATCCCTACCGGACCAATGATGTATGCGGAAATGAACCATTGGGAAGATATGCCTGAAGCAGTAGAAGAACCTATAACTATTGGCATAATGCCTGCAATGAAGGATTTCTTTGATTTTTATGATTTGAAATTAATTGAAGGCGAACTGCTCTCAGAAAAGAATGCTCCCAATGATATTGTAATTGATGAAAATACACTTCGGATATTTGGTTGGAACCAAGGAGTAGGAAAGACTTTGGGATATGAGAAGGATGGCAAAATTCTTCATTCATATAGAGTGGTAGGAGTTGTCCGGAATTTCTGTTATCAACCGCCTACAAGTATTCCGGGATGTATCGCTTTACAACAACCTCAAGCACAAAATTATCTGCTGTTTCGTGCCAGTATTTTGTTTAAATTTGAGGAAGGTTCCTGGCACGAATGCCGGAAAGCGATTGAGGTCATGCATAAAGAAGATTTTCCGAATGCCTATTTACGATTGTTTAATGAGGAGGAAGAATATGATAAGTATCTCCGTTCGGAGAGTGCTTTAATGAAGCTGTTGACTTTCGTATCATTAGTTTGTATTCTGATCTCTTTGTTCGGAATATTCTCATTGGTTACATTATCTTGTGAACAACGTCGTAAGGAGATTGCCATACGTAGAGTCAACGGGGCACAGGTATATCATATTCTTCATCTATTTTTCCGTGAGTATTTATTGTTGCTGGCAACAGCTGTTATAATAGCTTTTCCTATCGGATACGTTTTAATGAAACAATGGATTGATCGGTATGTAAGGCAAACGCCGATTGAGGTATGGATATATGTAGCTATATTTGGAATTATAGGATTTTTTATCTTACTATGTATAGGCTGCCGAGTATGGAAAGCTGTTTTGCAGAATCCGGCAGAAATAATTAAGAATGAATAATAATTAATGGTGATATTATGATTACACATTATTTAAAAGTAGCTTTTCGTAACTTAGTAAAATACAAAACGCAGACACTTATCAGCATAATTGGATTATCGGTTGGTTTTACTTGCTTTGCGCTTTCCGTATTATGGATTCGTTATGAAATGACGTATGATAATTTTCATGAAGGAGCAGACCGTATTTATCTGGCAGGTGATAAATTTGATTTGCAAGGAGACGGATTCTCTTATTATTCGTCAAGTTTGTTGGCTGATTATATAATGAAAAACTGTCCGGAAGTAGAAAAGGCTTGCCATATAATACAAAAAAACATAATACCCATTGAATATGAGAAAAATGTATATCAGACACAACAATTAAGAGTTGATTCAAACTTTGTCTCAATCTTTAATATTATTGTATTAGAAGGAAGCAACCGTATGAGATTAGAGAATAACCAGATTGCCATTACTGATAAAATTGCTAAGCAAATATTTGGAACTGAATCTCCGATAGGTAAGCAATTTATATTTCCTAATACAAATAATACAAAGATGACAATAGTTGCAGTGGTAAAATCATGGGAAGGTCATTCTTTATATCCTTTTGATATATTATTACCTTATGAGGATCAAGATCCACATTGGGGGAGTCAACGAAGCCATACACTTTTCCGTATTTACCCTAATAGTGATATAAATGCATTGGAGAAAAGATTGGCTAAATATGAAGTGCAACAAGACTCATATAAACAGTTAATGTCTACTCCTATTGCTTTATTATCTACCTTACGAAGTACACATCCGAGAGAAGATGTTAATGTCAAATTGAATCACATTCGTCTTTTTGCCTGGATTGGAGCTTTGGTTATTATTTGTGGATTATGTAACTATTTAACAATGCTTGTTACTCGTATTCGAATGCGAAAACGTGAATTGGCATTACGGAAAGTAAATGGAGCTTCTAATGGTAGTTTGCTGTCATTACTTCTTTGGGAATTGGTATTGTTACTCATTGTATCATCGGGATTAGGACTTATGATAATAGAACTCATTTTACCGGGCTTTAGATCTCTATCACAAATAGCCGAGGATACTTCATTCTATTATAGTGAAACGCTTATGTATATATTATTATTAATATTGATAACTATAAGTCTGGCAGCCATACTTATCCGATATGTCAGCAAGCAGTCTTTGCTTGATAGTATTAAACATAAATCAAATCTTCATCTTTCCGGTTGGTTTTATAAAGGAAGTGTTTCCTTTCAATTATTTGTTAGTATTGGTTTGGTGTTTTGTACTATGGTGATGATGAAACAGCTGGATTATCTATTGAATTCAAAAGAACTTGGGTTGAATAGACATAATATAGGAGTTATAGCTTCCGGTTATGGATTTGAAGGTGTTCCTTTTAAAGAAATTCTGGAACAAATGCCTGATGTTATAGAATGTTTATATGGCTTTTATACTCCTATTCCTAAAATGTCATTTTATAGTTATGAAGTGAGGGAATGGGAAGGACAGGCGGACAAAGAACAACGTATCAAGTTAGAGAAGGAAACCATCAATCAGGATTATGCTAATTTTTTCCAAGTTGAAGTTTTGGAAGGTAATATGTTGGATGAAAAAGACGGGAAAGAGGCGGTCCTTATAAATGAAGCTGCGGCAAAGGCTTTTGGTTGGGATCATCCTATTGGAAAGAAGATACACCTGAACGAAAAATGTATAGTAAAAGGGGTTATTAAAAATATTTATTATAATGCCCCGATACATCCGGTTACTCCAGCTATATTCTTCTTGCCGGACAACAAGCAAAAAAGTGAAAATAGAGGTCATTTGATTTTTAAGTTTAAAGAGGGTACCTGGAAAAATGTTTCTCAAAAATTGAGAGAAGAAGCTTATAAAGTTAATCCGAATGCAGAATTACGTTTGATTAATATGGAGGAGAAATACGATGAGTACATGAAATCGGAAAATTCTTTAAGTATGCTATTGAGTATTGTTTCCTTTATATGCATAGCAATTGCCGTATTCGGCATCTTTTCTTTAGTTACTTTATCGTGCGAGCAACGTCGTAAAGAGATTGCTATTCGTAAAGTCAATGGTGCCAGTATAGGAACAATTCTGAATTTATTCTTTAAAGAATATCTGCTTTTGCTTATCATTGCATCATGTATCGCTTTTCCATTAGGATACGTCATTATGAAACATTGGCTTGAAAGTTATGTAAAACAGACTCCGATAAGTCTTTGGATATATGGAGGAATATTTATTGTAATGCTTCTTATCATTTTCCTGAGCATTATTTGGAGAGTATGGAAAGCAGCCCGGCAGAATCCGGCAGAGGTGATTAAAAGTGAGTAAGAATATTATTTAATAAAAGCAATATGAAGAATCAGTTATCAGCTATCAAGGCCCTGTTTCGTTTTAGAATTTATACGATAATAAATATTATAGGGCTTGCGATTAGTGTAGCGGCAACATTAATAATCGTACGTTATATTCATCAGGAAGTGACCGTAGACCACTTTTGCAAGGATCTGAATCAATTATATATATTGACAGCTCAAAGAAGTAACGGTCATATTTCAATAATTGACAATACGGACAGGAATAATGATCCTAATTTTATTGATCCGATGAAGAATCCGGAAGTAGAAAAGTATTCATATTGCATTTCTTTTAAGGATGATTATATCATAGTTGATGATCACCGTTTTCAAGCCAATGTTTTAGTGACCGATAGTTTCTTTCTACAACTAATGGATTATCCTGTCATTTCAGGCATTAAGACTATTCAACGTCCGGATGATGCGATCATTACCCGAAAATATGCTAAACATCTTTTTAAGGATGAAAACCCGCTTGGAAAGCAACTTGTTTCTTCCGCAGGCTATACACTTACTATACGGGGAATTGTAGATGAACCGGATACCAAATCCTCTTTGCAGTTTGATTTGATAACTCCTGTGAATCAGGGAAAATATATGGATTGGAGCCGAATGGGATTTTGTATAACACGTTTGGTTAAGGGTACGGAGTTGGCTAAGTTTAATGAAAAAATCTCTAAACCACAGTCATTGATTTGTTTTAGTCATTCACCTATACAATTCAGGCTTTTTCCATTGAAAGAGCTATATTTTAATAAGGTGGTAAGCTCTGCATCCGGTTTCTTCTTAAGAGGAAATAAAGAACATGTTATTGTGTTGTCTGTTGTAGCATGTATGCTGTTGCTGGTCGGAATTTTCAATTTTATCAATATCTACACGGTTATTATACTGAAGCGGGCGCGTGAGTTTGGAGTTAAAAAGGTGTATGGTGCGAGTGGTATTCAAGTATTTTCCCAAATATATGCAGAAAATCTATGTATGGTTGCTACTTCAATGCTGATTATATGGATGCTGATAGAGGTTACAGCAGGGTTATTCGCAACTGTATATTCAATACCCGTGAAACCGGATCTAAAGTTTGATTTACTACTGTCTCTTATTATATTATTCGGGTTACCGTTAATTACGTCTATCTATCCCTTTTTAAGATACAATTACTCTTCACCTATCACCTCATTGCGTTCAGTCAGTGTCGGGGGACATTCCATTGTGTCTCGTGCATTTTTTCTATTCGTTCAATATATCATCACTTTCTGTTTAATTGTGGTTTCCTTGTATTTTGTGCGCCAGTTATATACTATGCTTCATGCTGATTTGGGTTATCGGGCAAAGGATATTATATCTTGCCAATTCCTGTCACACGAGACACAAAACAGGAGGTATGCAAGTGATGAAGAATGGCAGAAAGAGCACGATTTGGAACAGCACAAAGAACAAGTTATTAAGCAGAAAATGAATGCGTGTCCTTTGTTCGTTACATGGAGCTATGGTGAAATTCCTATAAATCTGGAACCTTACATTAACTTGGAAGCGGATAACGGAGAAAAACATAAAGTAGCCCTTATGAATGCCGATAAAGAGTATATGGATATGTTCGGATTGAAACTGAAAGAAGGGAGGGAGTGGAACGACAAAGATCAGTTTGCCCAGTATAAAATGATTATCAACGAAACAGCTAAGAAGTTATTTCAAATAAAGAATATAGAGGAGGCTTCATTACAGCCGGAATCACGTTTGTGGTGGAGTATGGGAATAGATGAAGGGAAAAATCCTCCTTTCGAGATAGTAGGAGTAATAGAGGATTTTCGGACAGGACATTTGGCGAAAGGAGATGCTCCTTTAGCTATATTATATGATAAAGGAGATAATCCTACTAACCCTTTGATAGCGACAATTGTGGAAGGAAAGCGTAAAGAAGCGGTTGATTTTCTGAAAGAGTTGCATGATGAAGTGTTGGGACAGGGAGAATTTGATTACTCGTTTGTGGAAGATGAAGTGAAAAAGTTGTATGATGAAGATAAAAGAGCCACTCAGATCTATGTCACTTTTGCCGGACTGGCTATCTGCATATCCTGTCTCGGCCTGTTCGGTCTGTCGTTGTATGATATTCTCCAGAGATATCGGGAGATAGCCTTGCGCAAGGTAAATGGCGCTACAGGCAAACAAGTGGCCTTATTGCTGGTACGGAAGTATCTATATATACTGGGGGCGGCATTTGCAGTTGCTATTCCTTTGGCCTATTATATCATTCATGATTATACCAAGGACTTTACAGTGAAAGCTCCAGTCGGAGTCGATATATTTATAACAGGTTTTATTCTTACATTAATAATCTCTTTAGGAACATTGTTATGGCAGGTTCGTAGGGCTGTCCGCATCAATCCGGCATTGATAATGAAGAGTGAATAAATACAATGTTTTTTGTTGTTTTTAGTTTAAAAGACAATTGAATAAATTATCTTTGCACTATTCCAATTTTATATCAAATAGGAGAATGTGTATGAATAGAATGAAAGTTTTTTTATTGTTGGCAGTTATGATTGGTTTTAGTTCATGCCAGTCGAGAAGTAAACAAAACATAGAGCAGGAGGTAGAAGTTGACAGTTTGTCGACTAACCCAACTGAAGAGATAAAAATAATAACCGGAGTTGTAAAGGACGCTTCAATGAATAACTTTATGCTAATTACCTTGCAAGGAGATACACTCTTTATTAGTACAATGGATCAAGAGCCAAACGATGTAGCAGGCTTTGAGTTAGGAGATACGGTGAGAGTGAATTATATAGAAGAGGAGGAAGAACCCGGGTTAAATACTATACCGACCGCTCAAAAAGTGATTGTGATAGGAAAGAAAAACCGGAATCAATAAATAATTAATCTAACAATAACGTAGAATTATGAAAAAGAAAATGTTGGCAACAACTTTGTTGACAGGGCTATTGGCTGCATGTAGTGGAAACTCTGCTTCCGTCACAGGAGTATGGATTGAGCCTATCCCAGGAATGGAAGACCAAGTGCAGGGTATTAAACTGGAAGAAGGTGGTATTGCATCTTCCGTTAATATGGCTACATTAGTTTATAAAAATTGGAAGCAGGAAGGTGATCAACTGATTCTGGCAGGAAACAGTATTGGCAATGGGCAGACAATTGAGTTTATAGATACAATGAAGATAAAAAAAATAACGGCTGACTCGTTAGTTTTGGATAATCGGGGAATGGAGATTCGCTATGCGAAACAGAAATGATGTAATTTAATATGTGAACATACATTTTATCCAATAAATAAAAAAAGCTACTTCCCTTTTTATGGAATCAGGAAAGTAGCTTTTTTATATGATTCTAATACTGATTACAAAATATCCAAAGCCTTGAATGCTTTTACTAACTTCTCAACAGCACGGTCAATCTGCTCTTTTGTATGAGTAGCCATTAATGCCACACGCACCAATGTGTCTTGTGGAGCACATGCGGGTGGAATAACCGGATTTATGAATACCCCTTCATCGAAAGCCAGTTTAGTAACCATGAAAGTCTTGTCTGTATCACGTACATAAAGAGGAATGATAGGTGATTCGGTAGCACCGATTTCGAAACCTGCCTCACGGAAACGTTTCAAAGCATAGTTGGTAGCTTCCCACAGAGCTTCGAGTCTTTCCGGCTCATTCTGAATGATATGAAGAGCTTCTAAAGCAGATGCAGTAGCAGCCGGAGTATTGGATGCACTAAATATATATGTACGAGCATTGTGACGCAACCAGTTGATGATAGAAGAGTCAGCAGCGATAAAACCACCGATAGAAGCCAAAGACTTGCTGAAAGTACCCATAATCAGATCAATCTCATGAGTTAATCCGAAGTGGTCACAAACACCGCGTCCCTGCTTTCCGAATACACCTAAACCATGAGCTTCATCTACCATGATAGTAGCATTGTACTTATGTTTCAAACGTACAATTTCAGGTAAGTTTGCCAAATCGCCTTCCATGGAGAATACGCCGTCAACGATAATCAGTTTTACTGAATCTGGATTGCACTTTTGCAGTTGCTTTTCCAAATCAGCCATATCATTGTGCTTATATTTTAATTGCTGGGAGAAGGAAAGACGACGACCGTCTACGATCGAAGCGTGGTCACGATCATCACAAATGATATAATCATTGCGGTCTGTCAATGCAGGAATAACTCCGGAATTAACTGTGAAACCGGTTGAGAAACAAAGCGCTTCATCTTTACCTACAAAGGCGGCCAGTTCTTTCTCCAGTTGGACATGCAGATCAAGCGTACCGTTCAAAAAACGTGAACCGGCACAACCGGAACCATACTTGTGCATGGCTTGTATACCTGCTTCAATAACTCTTTCATCTCCCGTAAGGCCAGTGTATGCGTTGGAACCGAACATCAACACTTCGTGTCCGCCCATTTCTACTTCTGTACCCTGTTTCCCTTCAATCTCACGGAAATATGGGTAAACGCCCTGTGCCATAAACTTTTGTGGCAGGTCGTACTTAGCTAACTTCTCTTGTAATAATCCCATTGAATTATAATTTATTATGCTCATACTCAGATCGTTCACTGACGATCAAATATACTTTTATCTTAACAAGTGTTTAAAACAGGGGGCAAAGATAACAAAATTTGCTTTTATCTGTTCTTTTTAAGGGAAAAAAGTTGCCTTCGTATGATTAGAAACCTCTAATAGATTAAAATTTAAGATATTTATATTACTTTTGTCGTCTACAATCGACAAGAATAGCATGAACGAAAGAATGAAAAAAATAAAATTCGTCGTCAATCCTATTTCGGGAACACAAAGTAAAGAATTGATTCTTAACTTGCTGGACGAAAAAATAGACAAGGCGAGATACTCTTGGGAAGTAGTGTATACGGAAAGAGCCGGTCATGCAGTAGAAATAGCTGCCAAAGCTGCCGAAGAGAAAACAGATATAGTAGTGGCTATTGGTGGGGATGGAACAATCAATGAAATAGCTCGTTCGTTGGTGCATACTGATACCGCGCTGGGAATTATTCCCTGTGGATCGGGCAATGGACTGGCGAGGCATCTGCATATACCGATGGAACCGAAGAGAGCATTGGAAGTGCTGAACGAAGGTTGCATGGATGTGATAGATTATGGTAAGATTAACGGTACGGATTTTTTCTGCACTTGCGGAGTGGGATTCGACGCGTTTGTCAGTCTGAAGTTTGCGCATGCCGGTAAACGGGGGCTATTGACTTATCTGGAGAAAACCCTGCAGGAAAGTCTTAAATATGAGCCGGAAACGTACGAACTGGAAACGGAAAACGGAGTTTCCAAGTATAAAGCCTTCCTGATTGCCTGCGGAAATGCGTCGCAATATGGAAACAATGCTTATATCGCACCGCAAGCCACTCTGACAGATGGTTTGCTGGATGTGACCATTCTCGAACCGTTCACCGTATTGGACGTTCCTTCATTGGCCTTTCAATTATTCAATAAAACAATCGATCAGAATAGCCGTATCAAGACTTTCCGCTGCAAGCAGTTGTGCATCCGCCGGACTACTCCGGGCGTCGTGCATTTTGATGGTGACCCCATGGAAACGGATGCCAATGTAAATATTCAACTGATTCAAAGAGGATTGCGCGTGGTAGTGCCACGAGCATCGGAAAAGGACGCAGCCAATGTGCTCCAAAGAGCGCAGGAATATATGAATGGCATCAAATTGATGAATGAAGCCATCGTCGACAATATAACAGATAGAAACAAGAAAATATTGAAAAAGCTGACAAAGAAAGTCTGATAAAATAACGGATTACTGACACCGAATTACAAATTATTGCGTACTTTTGCGCAGTTTTGGTTCGATCAAAATAAAAACGCGAGTGATAATCGTTTAAATAAAAAATATATGTTTAGAACGCACACATGTGGAGAACTTAGAATCTCTGATGTAAACAAGCAAGTCACGCTGTCCGGATGGGTACAGCGCAGCCGTAAGATGGGAGGGATGACTTTCATTGACCTTCGCGACCGTTACGGAATTACCCAATTGGTTTTTAATGAAGAAATTAATGCTGAACTCTGTGAACGTGCTAATAAATTGGGACGTGAGTTCGTCATTCAAGTGACAGGAACGGTTAATGAACGTTTCAGCAAGAATGCAAACATTCCTACCGGAGACATTGAAATCATTGTTTCCGAACTGAACGTACTAAATACTGCCATGACTCCTCCGTTCACTATCGAAGATAACACGGATGGGGGTGATGATATCCGCATGAAATACCGTTATCTGGATTTACGCCGTAACGCTGTACGTTCCAATTTGGAACTGCGTCATAAAATGACAATTGAAGTTCGCAAATATCTGGATAGTCTGGGTTTCATCGAAGTGGAAACGCCCGTTTTGATCGGTTCTACTCCTGAAGGCGCACGCGACTTCGTGGTGCCGTCACGTATGAATCCGGGACAGTTCTACGCACTTCCGCAGTCTCCGCAGACCTTGAAACAGTTGTTGATGGTTTCCGGTTTCGACCGTTATTTCCAGATTGCGAAATGTTTCCGCGACGAGGACTTGCGTGCCGATCGTCAGCCGGAATTTACACAGATCGACTGTGAAATGAGCTTCGTTGAGCAAGAAGATATTATCTCTACTTTCGAAGGAATGGCTAAACATTTGTTTAAGACTCTTCGTGGGGTGGAACTGAATGAACCATTCCAACGTATGTCTTGGGCGGACGCCATGAAATATTATGGTAGCGATAAACCGGATTTGCGTTTCGGCATGAAATTCGTGGAACTGATGGATATCATGAAAGGTCACGGATTCTCTGTATTCGATAATGCGGCTTATGTGGGCGGTATCTGTGCAGAAGGTGCTGCGACTTATACCCGTAAGCAGCTGGATGCATTGACCGAATTTGTAAAGAAACCGCAGATTGGTGCGAAAGGAATGGTTTATGCTCGTGTGGAAGCCGACGGAACGGTGAAATCGAGTGTAGATAAATTCTATACGCAGGAGGTGCTCCAGCAAATGAAAGATGCATTTGGAGCTAAACCGGGTGATTTGATTCTGATTCTGTCTGGCGACGATGTAATGAAAACACGTAAACAACTTTGCGAGCTTCGTCTGGAAATGGGTGCTCAACTGGGATTGCGTGATAAGAATAAGTTTGTTTGCCTTTGGGTGATTGACTTCCCGATGTTCGAATGGAGCGAGGAGGAAGGACGCCTGATGGCTATGCATCATCCGTTTACTCATCCGAAAGAGGAAGATATTCCGATGTTGGACACTGATCCGGCAGCTGTACGTGCAGATGCATACGATATGGTAATCAACGGTGTGGAAGTTGGCGGCGGATCTATCCGTATCCACGATGCGAAATTGCAGGCGAAGATGTTCGAGATTCTTGGATTCACTCCGGAAAAGGCACAGGCACAGTTTGGCTTCCTGATGAATGCCTTTAAGTATGGTGCACCGCCTCACGGTGGTCTTGCATACGGGCTTGATCGTTGGGTGTCTTTATTTGCCGGTCTGGACTCTATCCGTGACTGTATCGCGTTCCCGAAGAACAATTCCGGACGTGATGTGATGCTGGATGCGCCATCTGCAATTGACCAGACTCAACTTGACGAACTGAATTTGATTGTTGATATCAAAGAGTGAAGCAAAGGGTGGGAGTGAAAGAATCGGTACGTATATTTCGTTTTATGGTAATCGGTACGATGAATGCCTTGATAATGGCATTGGTTGTATGGTTGATGATGAAGGAAATATCATTCAACGGTGACTATATAGTGGCTAATATAACAGCGTATCTGATTGCTCAAATCCATAACTTCGTTTGGTGTAAATACTGGATATTCCCTATAGAAAACAAAAAGAACAGTATCTGGAAACAGATACTGCTCTTTTGTTCTGCTTTTGGTCTGGCCTACACGGCACAATTCCTGTTTCTTGTTTTATTGGTTGAAGGATTAGACGTGAATGAATACCTCGCACAAT
>ERZ772805.2174-NODE-2174-length-13294-cov-2.562656_pt1 | contig 13294 bp, 9 predicted proteins | sample MGYA00511344_ERZ772805 | MGnify/ENA primary metagenome ERZ772805 (study PRJEB29015, sample SAMEA2737730) | human gut metagenome | biome: human gut; feature: human-associated habitat; material: faeces | place: China | collected 2012 ...
ATCTGTATCTACGTGGCAATCGGGCAAAAAGAATCAACGGTTCGTACCCAAGTAGAAACTCTCCGTAAATATGGAGCTATGGATTATACGATTGTGGTAACTGCTTCGGCTTCTCAACCGTCTCCATTGCTTTATTTGGCACCTTATGCTGGGGTTGCTATGGCAGAAGAGTTCATGTATAACGGTAAACATGTTTTGATCGTCTATGATGATTTGTCAAAACAAGCCGTAGCCTACCGTGAATTGTCCCTTCTTCTCCGTCGTCCACCAGGACGTGAAGCCTTCCCAGGGGATGTCTTCTATCTTCACAGCCGTTTGTTGGAACGTTCAGCTAAAGTTTCAGATGAATTGGGTGGGGGTTCTATTACAGCTCTTCCAATCATTGAAACCCAAGCAGGAGATATTTCCGCTTATATCGCAACGAACGTGATTTCGATCACAGACGGACAAATCTTCTTGCAAGATAGTTTGTTCAATGCCGGTATTCGTCCAGCCATTGATGCAGGTTCTTCTGTATCTCGGGTAGGTGGATCTGCTCAAATCAAGGCCATGAAGAAGGTTGCTGGTACCCTTCGTATCGACCTCGCTTCCTACCGTGAGTTGGAAGCCTTCACGAAATTTGGTAGTGATTTGGATGCGGCCACTCAAGCTAAATTGAACCGTGGTCGCCGAACGGTTGAAGTATTGAAACAACCTGTTCATGAACCACTGACGGTTGAAAAACAAGTTGTGATCTTGTACGCCTTGACTCATGGTTTCTTAGATAGTGTTCCGGTAGATGACATTCTTCGTTTCCAAGAAGAGTTGTTTGATTACTTTGAAGCACATTATGATCAAATCTTTGAGACGATTCGTTCGACACATGATCTTCCAGCAGAAGAAGAACTGGATGCAGCCCTTACAGAATTTGTCAACCAGTCAAATTTCAAATAGAAATAGGAGTGGAAGATGGCAGTTTCATTAAATGATATAAAAAATAAAATTGCATCCACTAAAAATACCAGTCAAATTACCAATGCCATGCAGATGGTGTCTGCTGCTAAACTCGGAAAATCGGAGCAAGCAGCCAAGGATTTTCAGGTTTATGCTGCTAAGGTTCGTAAGCTCTTAACAGACTTGCTCCATGGACATGAAACAGAAAATGCCAAGTCCCATCCCATGTTGGTAAGTCGCCCGGTAAAAAAGACAGCTTATATTGTCATTACATCCGATCGTGGTTTGGTCGGGGGCTACAATGCCTCCATCCTTAAAACCATGATGGAAATGAAGACAGAATACCATCCAACTGGAGATGACTTTGAAGTGATCTGTATTGGAAGTGTCGGGGCGGATTTCTTCCGTGCCCGTGGGATTCAGCCGGTTTATGAATTGCGTGGTTTGCCTGATCAGCCTAGCTTTAAGGAAGTTCGCAAGATCATTTCGAAAACAGTCCAAATGTATCAAGAAGGTTTGTTTGATGAGTTGTATGTCTGTTACAACCACCACGTCAACAGTTTGACGAGTCAAATGCGGGTGGAACAAATGCTTCCAATTATTGATTTGGACCCCAATGAAGCGGATGAGGACTATGCATTGAATCTAGAATTGGAATCTAGTCGAGATGCCATTTTGGATCAATTGCTCCCTCAATTTGCTGAAAGCATGATCTATGGTGCCATTATTGATGCTAAAACAGCTGAAAATGCTGCGGGGATGATGGCCATGCAAACTGCAACAGACAATGCCAAGAAAGTCATTGATGAATTAACGATTCAATACAACCGTGCTCGTCAAGCAGCGATTACACAAGAAATTACCGAAATCGTTGCTGGTGCTAGCGCCCTTGAATAGTTGTCGGATACAATTTTAAATATAAAAACAGATGCTCGAAAGAGAACTTTTGAGCAGTAGAAATTACTTAGAATAGGAGAATGACATGAGTTTAGGCAAAATTTCTCAGGTCGTAGGTCCCGTCGTAGACGTTGCCTTTTCTGTTGGAGATAAACTTCCTGAGATCAATAATGCGCTTGTAGTCTATAAAAATGACCAACAAAAATCAAAAGTCGTTCTTGAAGTAGCTTTGGAACTTGGTGATGGGGTCGTACGGACCATCGCCATGGAATCAACTGATGGTTTAACACGTGGAATGGAAGTCTTGGACACAGGTCGTCCAATCTCTGTTCCTGTCGGAAAAGAAACCTTGGGACGTGTCTTCAATGTTCTTGGAGATACCATTGACTTGGATCAACCTTTTCCTGAGGATGCTCCTCGTGACTCCATCCACAAAAAAGCTCCATCCTTTGACGAGCTCTCTACTTCAGAAGAAATTCTTGAAACAGGGATCAAGGTTATTGACCTCTTAGCCCCTTATTTGAAAGGTGGGAAGGTCGGACTCTTCGGTGGTGCCGGAGTTGGGAAGACCGTCTTGATTCAAGAATTAATCCATAATATTGCCCAAGAACACGGTGGTATTTCTGTATTTACTGGTGTTGGGGAACGGACACGTGAAGGGAATGACCTTTACTGGGAAATGAAAGAATCTGGCGTTATTGAAAAAACAGCCATGGTCTTTGGACAAATGAATGAGCCACCTGGAGCACGGATGCGTGTTGCTTTGACTGGTTTGACCATTGCGGAATACTTCCGTGATGTCGAAGGTCAGGACGTTCTCTTGTTTATCGACAATATCTTCCGTTTCACCCAAGCCGGATCTGAAGTATCAGCCCTTTTGGGACGGATGCCTTCAGCCGTTGGTTACCAACCTACTTTGGCAACTGAAATGGGGCAATTGCAAGAACGGATTACGTCAACCAAGAAAGGTTCTGTTACATCCATCCAAGCCATCTATGTGCCAGCCGATGACTATACAGACCCAGCGCCAGCAACCGCTTTTGCTCACTTGGATTCAACCACCAATTTGGAACGTAAATTGGTACAATTGGGGATCTACCCTGCGGTGGATCCATTGGCATCAAGCTCACGTGCCCTTTCTCCAGAAATCGTAGGAGAAGAACACTATGCAGTCGCTTCTGAGGTCAAACGCGTCCTTCAACGTTACCATGAATTGCAAGATATCATTGCTATCTTGGGGATGGATGAATTGTCTGACGAAGAAAAGACCTTGGTTGCTCGTGCTCGCCGGATCCAATTCTTCTTGTCACAAAACTTCAACGTTGCGGAACAATTTACAGGTCAACCTGGTTCTTATGTACCAGTTGGAGAAACTGTTCGTGGCTTTAAAGAAATTTTGGATGGGAAATATGACCATCTTCCTGAAGATGCCTTCCGTGGTGTTGGATCGATCGAAGATGTGATCGCCAAAGCTGAAAAAATGGGATTCTAAGAAGAGGTGAAAGATGAGTCAAATGAACGTCCAAATCGTTACACCGGATGGACTGGTTTATGATCATCATGCCGCATTTGTATCTGTCAAGACAATTGATGGTGAATTAGGGATTTTACCTCATCATATCAATACCATTGCGGTTTTGGCTGTAGACCAAGTAAAGGTTCGTCGTGTCGACGATGACAAACATATTGATTGGATTGCAGTCAATGGGGGGATTATCGAAGTAGCTGATAATGTCATTACCATTGTAGCGGATTCAGCTGAACGCGCCCGAGACATTGATATTAGCCGGGCTGAGCGTGCAAAATTGCGTGCGGAAAAGGCCCTTGAAGAAGCCAAAGATCAGCATTCGGTTGATATGGAACGTCGTGCTAAAATTGCTCTTCAACGCGCCATTAACCGGATTAATGTCGGAAATCGTTTATAAGATATTCAAAATAAGGTGGAGGTTTTGTCCTCACCTTATTTTTGTTGGGAGAGAATCAAAAGAAGAAAGTACGGACCAAATATGGTATAATAGCTGTATGATCCAAATGATTTTTAACTTTTCAAGCCATTTATTGTTTATCTTTTTTGCCTATTACCTATTGTTGAACCTAGTTCAATGGGAAAAGTTTTTAAAAGTAAGTACTGAAAATGCTGTTAAAATCCGTTTTTTGATCTTGATGCTCAGCATTGGAATCGGCTATCTAGCCAGCTCATTTTTTATCAGTGTTTATGAGATGAGTCGGCAGATTTTTATTGGCCAATTCTAGCCACATTTTATAAAAAATATGGTATGATAGAAGTCGTGACTTTAAGAAATTGGAGAACAATCCCGTATGGAAAAAATAATCGTTAATGGTGGAAATAATCGACTAGTTGGAACTGTCAAAATCGAAGGAGCAAAAAACGCTGTCCTTCCGCTTCTTGCTGCAACAGTCCTTGCAAGTGAGGGCGTGACAACCTTAAAAAATGTCCCTGTTTTATCAGATGTCTTCACAATGAACAATGTTGTTCGTGGGTTGAATGCACAAGTAACCTTCAATGAAGAAGAAAATACGGTTGTCGTAGATGCGCAAGAAAAATTATCAGAGGAAGCGCCTTATAAGTATGTGAGCAAGATGCGGGCCTCTATCGTTGTCTTGGGTCCTGTCTTGGCACGCAATGGCCATGCTAAAGTTTCCATGCCTGGAGGCTGTACGATCGGTAGTCGTCCAATAGACCTCCATCTCAAAGGTCTGGAAGCTATGGGGGCTGAAATTACCCAAACGGCCGGCTATATTGAAGCAAAAGCAGATCGTCTCAAGGGTGCACACATCTATATGGACTTCCCATCAGTAGGTGCGACACAAAATATTATGATGGCCGCAACCTTGGCTGATGGAGTCACCGTGATTGAAAATGCTGCGCGGGAACCTGAGATTGTCGACCTAGCTCTTTTGCTTAATAAAATGGGAGCTAATGTCAAGGGGGCAGGAACTGAGACCTTGACCATTGTTGGTGTGGAGAGCTTGCACGGTGCAAACCACAATGTTGTGCAAGACCGCATCGAAGCTGGAACCTTTATGATTGGGGCAGCCATGACTGGTGGAGACGTCTTAATCGAAGATGCCATTTGGGAACACAACCGTCCGCTTCTGTCTAAGATGCAGGAGATGGGTGTGACGGTAACCGAAGAAGAAAATGGAATTCGGATTCAATCGGATATCAGTAAGCTCCGTCCAGTGACGGTTAAAACCCTTCCCTATCCAGGATTCCCAACCGATATGCAGGCTCAATTCACAGCCTTGATGGCCATGGCTAAAGGTGAGTCTACCATGATTGAAACGGTTTTTGAGAATCGCTTCCAGCATTTGGAAGAAATGCGTCGGATGGGGGTTCACTCAGACATTATGCGAGATACAGCTCGCATCGTAGGAGGCGAAAGCTTCCAGGGTGCTGAGGTCATGTCGACCGATTTACGTGCGAGTGCAACGCTTGTCTTGATGGGCTTAGTGGCAGAAGGAGAAACAAAGGTCAGCAAATTAAGTCACTTAGACCGTGGTTATTATCAATTCCATGAGAAATTGGTGGCACTTGGTGCAGACGTGAAACGTGTAGAGGAAGCAGACGATGAAAACTAATCTTCGCTATGTTGGAAAACAGCTAGGAATTGTCCTCCTGTTGGCTGTGATTGGAATCATCATTTTTGCAGTTGGTTTGGTCATTGGCTATGGAGTGATTGGAGATGGAAAAAATCCATGGTCCATTCTCTCTCCGGACACTTGGTCAGAGATCATTGGAAAGCTAACAGGCAAATAAGATTTAAATAAAATTGAGTAAAAAGGAGAGCAGCGATCGGGTCAATGACCCATCTAGAGCTGCTCTTTTTTGGAGAGAGGCATGACAAAACAAAGAGTAACAAAACGTACGAAACAAACACTAGCTGGGTTTGTGGTGGCAACAGCCCTAGCAATCGGTGGTTATTATTTTAATCAACCGACGGTAAAAGAAGCGACAGATCAGGTAGTTTCCGTAGTGACCAGCAGCCAAAATGAAACACCCAGTAAGGAATTAGCCAGCTCGGTGCTAACGAAATCTGCCCGTTCGCAATTGGGGAATGAGTTGGAATGGAATGGTGCTGGAGCCTTTGTAGTTAAGGGGAATCGAACAGATCTGGATGCCAGTGTGGCTAGTCAACCCTATGCGGATAACAAGACAAAAGAAGTGAATGGAAAGACTGTACCGACAGTTGCCAATGCCATCATGACCAAGGCGACTCGTCAGTACAGAGATCGCGATGCAACAGGAAATGGCCTAACCGATTGGAAACCTGCAGGTTGGCATCAGGTTCATAATCTGTCAGGCGAGTACGACCATGCGGTAGATCGGGGCCACCTATTGGGCTATGCCTTGATTGGTAATCTCAAAGGGTTTGATGCTTCGACTAGTAACCCCAAAAATATCGCTGTCCAAACGGCTTGGTCCAATCAAGCCAATGATCCTCATTCCACTGGTCAAAACTACTATGAGACCTTAGTCCGAAAAGCACTGGATAAGAACAAGCGGATCCGCTATCGGGTCACCTTGATCTACAATCATCCGGAGGATCTGATTCCACTAGGATCACAGATCGAAGCCAAATCGACTGATGGGAGCCTTGAGTTTAATGTGTTTGTTCCCAATGTTCAAAGTGGGATTAGCCTGGATTACCAGACAGGAAAAGTAACCGTTCATCAATAAGCTAGAAAGCATGGCTATTTAAGTTATTTTTAAGAATGGGGTGTTACAATTGCATACCTTCTTTAAGAGAAAGGAGAATGTATGAGAACCATTTTTCGATTTTTCAGAGGAATCCTTCGCATGGCTTGGAGTCTTTTTTGGGGATTTTTCTGGACCATTGCCATCAGTTTTCTCGTCCTAGTGGGGATCATCTATTTCACAGATTCTCCTAGTTCTGGTATGGATGGATTTGGACGAGCTGCCCAAAAGGTTGTCTATCAAGTCGGCAATTTATTTGGAGATCAGAGTTTTGCATCGCGCTTTGGGATGGCACCTAGCTCACAGACCACGCAGACGGACAATCATGAGCATAGCGGTGCTCGCTGGGAGAAAGCGGAGGCCACGGTCTACCTGGATCCCAATATCAGTCAAACTTTTGTAAAAGCTTATCGGGATGCTATTGAGGCTTGGAACCAAACAGGCGCCTTTACCTTCAAGTTGGTTACAAATGAAAAAGAGGCTAATGTGGTCTTGACGGAAATGGATAACGCATCGGTTTCTGCTGCTGGAGAGACTGCCTCTCAGACCAACCTCTTAACCAACCGCTTCACCCACATCACAGTGCGTCTCAATCGCCATTATCTTTTAAACTATGTCTATAACTATAGTTATGATCGGATTGTCAATACAGCTGAGCATGAGCTAGGCCATGCCATTGGGCTGGACCATACTGATGGAGAATCGGTTATGCAACCAGCTGGCTCCTTCTACAGTATTCAGGATACAGATGTGGAAGCAGTCCGACAATTATACAAGGAAGAATAAGTTTTAAAATACTTTCTAAAAGTTCTGAGCCTCAAGGGCTCAGGATTTTTTTGATTGCTCGTCTTTCCTTGTTTAATCTGAAAAAAGATAGTAAAATAGGGACATGATTATTTTACAAGCCAACAAAATTGAACGCTCTTTTGCAGGGGAGGTTCTTTTTGATAATATCAGCCTGCAGGTGGATGAACGAGACCGGATTGCCCTGGTCGGAAAGAACGGAGCAGGTAAGTCTACGCTCTTGAAAATCTTGGTGGGGGAAGAAGAACCAACTTCTGGGGAAATCAATAAAAAGCGCGACCTTTCTCTCTCTTATTTAGCCCAGGATAGTCGCTTTGAGTCGACCAATACCATCTACGATGAAATGCTCCATGTCTTTAATGATCTCCGTAAGACGGAGAAAACGCTACGACAAATGGAGCTTGAAATGGGAGAAAAAACTGGGGCTGATTTAGAAAAACTCATGCAGGATTATGACCGTCTATCGGAAGAATTCCGTCAGGCAGGTGGCTTTACCTATGAGGCAGATATCCGCGCCATTCTAAACGGTTTCAAGTTCGATGAGTCCATGTGGCAGATGAAGATTGAAGAGCTATCAGGAGGGCAAAATACCCGTCTAGCTCTGGCCAAGATGCTCTTAGAAAAGCCAAATCTCTTGGTACTAGACGAGCCAACCAACCACTTGGATATTGAAACCATTGCCTGGTTGGAAAACTACTTGGTCAATTATAGTGGCGCCATTCTCATTGTCAGCCACGACCGGTATTTCCTAGATAAGGTCGCAACCATTACTCTGGACTTGACCAAGCATTCTTTGGACCGCTATGTCGGCAATTACTCCAGCTTTGTCGAGCAAAAAGAGCAAAAACTCCTGACCGAAGCAAAGAACTACGAGAAGCAACAAAAAGAAATAGCTGCTCTTGAAGACTTTGTCAATCGCAATTTGGTGCGGGCTTCGACCACCAAGCGGGCCCAGTCTCGGCGCAAGCAGTTGGAAAAAATGGAGCGCCTAGACAAGCCCGAAGCTGGGACTAAGTCTGCCCATATGACCTTCCATTCTGATAAGACCTCTGGAAATGTCGTCCTGACAGTAGAAGAGGCAGCCGTCGGCTATGATGATCAAGTCCTGTCCGAGCCTATCAATCTGGATATCCGCAAGATGAATGCGGTCGCTATTGTAGGACCAAATGGGATCGGGAAATCGACTCTTATCAAGTCCATCGTTGGACAGATTCCTTTTATCAAAGGGGAAGCCCGTTTTGGAGCCAATGTCGAGGTAGGCTACTATGATCAGACCCAAAGTAAGCTAACCCCTCACAACAGTGTCTTGGATGAACTATGGAATGACTTTAAACTGACACCAGAAGTGGATATTCGCAATCGCTTGGGAGCCTTCCTTTTCTCAGGGGATGATGTCAAGAAAACCGTCGGCATGCTGTCAGGTGGAGAGCGGGCCCGCTTGCTTCTAGCCAAGTTGTCTATGGAAAATAACAACTTCTTGATTCTCGACGAGCCGACGAACGATCTCGACATCATGACGCTAAACGTGTTGGAAGATTATCTGAAATCTTTCCAAGGCTGTCTGATCATTGTATCCCACGACCGTTTCTTCACGGATAAAGTGGTGGACCGAGTGTTCGCTTTCGAGGGGGATGGCGTGGTGAAAGACTTCCCCGGTAATTACACCCAGTATAAAAATAAAAAGGAAGAAGAGGAATTATTACGAAAACAAGAAGAGAAGAAAATACCTGTCGCACCCAAACCCGTGAGAGAAAAGGAAAAAGTTCGTAAACTGACTTTCAAGGAAAAACAAGAAATTCAGCAACTGGAATCCGACATGGAAAAACTGAACACGGAAAAAACAACACTGGAAACTGCCTTGAACTCCGGGGCACTGGATACGGAGGAACTGGTAAAATCTTCCCAGCGAATTGCCGAGATCATTGACCTACTGGACGAAAAGGAAATGCGCTGGCTGGAACTTAGCGAAATCGAATAAAGAGGAAGCCACTTGGTAGCCAACTCCCCCTGTGCAAGGGGGAGTTGGAGGGAAATCTTGATAGGGACGATTTCCCCTCTCTCTGGTTGCAATTATTTATCTTGTTTCGGTAAAGTCGATTTAAATTTTATCACTTTTCGGGTATCTAGGTGTCTACGTTCTTTCGTGTAAACGTTGTAGCTCATTCGCGGACCTCGCTCTTGAGTATAAAAGGAACCGAAACCCATGAAAGTGACCCGTTCTCCGGCTTGTATGGCCTCGGAAATGCAGTCGATCGTGGCTTGTAAAGTGGCGTGAACGTCCTTCTTCTTCAATCCGGTGCGTTCTGCGATAAGTGTTGTAAGTTCTCGTTTATTCATATTCTATTGTTTCTTTTGTTAGTCGATATCTTGCACGCAACGTACACCGCCGATCTCATTGGAGTTATTGTGTAATAAATAGAATACCCCTCCCTCGTTTTTAACAGAGAAGCCTATACGGTCACCGCCCACGGGATTAAAACTGAAACTGCTTTTGGCGAAATGGTCTGTTAATGGCCACGAGGTACTATTTCTAGGCATTTTAGAATACATCAGCGCTAGTTCTCTTTGGTTGGGCACTCGCCATCCCGCAGGGCAAACGGGGTTTCTTCCTCCGGGTTTCGAGCGTGCAATGACAGTTTGCCAACTTAAATTGTTTCCGTGTGTTGTCGAGTTTATTTTGAAAGCCTTCCAGGGCTTGTTGTAGCCACGTACGTCACGTTCGTTGTGATCGTCCAGTTCTTCCGAGGTTTTGAATCCCCGTATGGACTTGGCGTCCAAGCGGGTTAGCGTGATGGTTCTTGTTGCTTCGTCGTAAGTGGCAAAGTCATCAGGTCGCACTGTTTTGGCTGCATTTTTCGGTATTCCCAGGTTTCTGACACACCTGTAATAAACGATCGCACCGTCTATTGCTCCTGCTCCGGTTAGTTTTCCGATGGAAGACCCCTCGGAAGACCATAATATGTCTGGATTATCCCTGTAAGTTTTATTCCACAATATACCTTCTTCATCTTTGTCAAGTACCGTACTGCTCGCATACCATTGCAGGCTTTCCTCCCATGTGCTCCGTTTATACAATCTGGCTTGAGGGTCAAAGGAGTTTTCTCCGATCCACAAGTCCGTGAGTTGATTGATACTAGCAAGATACCATTGCACTTCATTCTCGTCGATTCGTCCATTCCCGTCCATATCCCGGTTAAGACGCATACATTTGTATTTGGCGGCATTATAGGCGGCTTGCATTTCCCACTTGGCGGAATTTATATAGGTATCCCACTCTTCTGAACCCGAACTTGCCATCCACATATTGATCGTGTTCGCACGACCGTTATCTTTGTCATCGTACGTGCGATTGGCTCTTATTCTTTGTGTTTCAAACTGATAGCGATTTTCGTCTTGTATCATTTCGGTACCCCATGCCGTGAAGTTTTCGGCGGCTTCCTTGTTGTACATGGTTTGAATGGATGCCTGCCTGATGGAGTACAGAGCGGTGGTTTTTGTACTCATGTGGTCTGCGCTGTATTTAAGGTTAGACAGGATGTTGAGTACTCTTTTCTCCGTGTTGACAAATTTTTTCCATAACCCGTTTTCCTCGGTTTCCGTGGTATTTTCAGGATTCACCTCGTAATAGAAATCTTTCAAAAAAGTGGTAAACACGATTTCATCTGCACTGTCGAATAGGGTGCCCGAGTTAGTGCCGTTATCGGTATACCTGCGTTTGCACTCCTTCAATATGTTTATCAGTTGTTTGATATTTAACATTTTATCGTTTCCCGTGTTGATGTCCGCCATGTATTTGTCTAACGGGTGCGTGTTGCCGGTTACTGCTAATTCGGCATCCGTGTACACCCCGTTGTCCCCTTTGTATTTCTCGAAGTCTCCATTATACGTGGTTCTTGTTTTTGTGTTAATACGGAAACATATCCATTCGTAATCCTTTGGATTCTCATTTTCTGCTCCTTTGGAAAAAGGGGTGGAAATGTTCCACGTCAGCGACTGGTCGATGTCACTTTGATGGAAAACGGTCTTGAAGACTTCGTTATGCGCATCGAATTCCAGAACTTCTTTGGCAAGCACAACATCACCCTCGCTTCCGGGGGATGGTTCTCCTTGTGTCGTTGATTCCACTTCCACGATAATGTCATCCACGCTCACGATCTTCACGTTGTAGGTGTAAAAGTGATTCCGGAGGCTGTTATAGTCATTCACGCCGGTTACAGCCCCGAGATGAACGGTATACGTCACGTCTGCCGAAACTTCTTTGCCGGAACCTATTATATAGTGAATATTTCCCCTGAATTTCACGTGTGTGGCTCTCTCGTCGGCGTATTCGTACGCACCGTTTGTCACGGAGCCGTCGCTGTTAGGCATTTTCTCCTGTTTCTCGCGCAACGCATATTGCCCAGCATATGTTCCCACCGCAGGAATTGTTTTTCTGGGGTTTACTTTGTTTTCGGGGACATAGAACGCGAAGGTGTTGGTGTTCGTTGCCGTGATTTCAAAGTTGTTCCAACTGCTGTTAAAATAATTACCCTCGAATTCAAATTGTCCTTGCACCTCGGTCGGGAGCACGTTCACGATTTGGGGTACTGTCACGACCTGCCAGTCGAGCGGGGTGAAGGTCACCCCCTCTGCTGTCGTCACGTTGAAACGGATTTTGGCGTCCACTCTCTTCAAGGGGACATTTACCGGGTTGGTGGTGTTAGCAGTTAAGTCGGCAGTTGTCGTTCCGCTCATCAGGAATTGGGAACCCCTCTCGATGAACCCGTCTTGCATACGGGAAGTCAATGCCAGTAAATCGGGTTGCGTGGTTATCGCCTCCAGGTCCGCTGTCGTCAGGTCGAAAATCGCCGTGTTGATATTGGCTATGACGGCTATGGTTTTATCGCTCCCGGCAGGGATGTCTTTTATCTCGATTTGATACGTGTTCTGTTGGTTGATCCCGTCGTAAAATCGTCCAAACACTTTTGTCCCATCCTGGTTGAAGATAAACACGTAAGCATTTTGTATCCGTCGTTCTTCCTCGTCACTCGACACGGCTCTCGACATATTGTTCGAGGTGTTGAACTTCAATTTTAACGCCGCACTTCCGCTACTTTCTTCCGAGCCGAATTTATCGTCCCGACAGGCAGTTAAAACGAAACTCAAAACACATAACAGGTATATATACTTTTTCATATCTTCTTTTATTTGAAATCGGGCATATTAACAGTTTTTGGGGTCCACTCTTCTACCGAGCATGTTAGCGTGACATCTGCCAAGGCAGAAACGAGGATGTTTATTGAATAGCGTTTTCCCGCTTCCAGCTCGTTTTTTATAAGGTCGCTTAGCGGGGCGGTTTTGGTTACGGTCTTGGTTTCTCCCGCGGCAAGCGTGTAGACCACCGTTACCGTGATTTCGTCACCTGCGTCTATGCCTTGAGGCAATAGCAACAAGTGCGAGTCGGCAGGGGAGATGGAAAGGTAATCCGATGCTGTCGTCGAGATATCCGTGTTCTCTAGCAGGTTGTTATCGATGGCGAGCGTGTAGGATTTGTCGGTGGCGTCGGCGGTTACCGTCCACGAGAATGTTCCCGGGGTGTCGCCGTAAGCGAAGTCGGCTTTGTTTTTCAGTTGCCCGAAGGTGATGGATGTCACTTTCACCGGAAGCTCGCGTGCGGCTGTCATTTTGGCCTGGAACACCACGCAGGCGAGCGTGTGCTTGAACGCCAGAGTCAGTTTTCCTCCGGCGGGTACGTCCGCTTTCGTTTGATCGATCAGGGGGACGGACACCAGCAGGTCCCGTTGTTTCGTCACGTCATCCGGTACCGTGTAAGCCAGTTGGGGATACCCCTCTGTAGAAGGGGTTGAACTTAAAGAGGTGTACGAATCTCCTTGGTTCGCATAGGGTGAATAAGCGAAAAATGACAATGTCCCGCTATTCGGCCAGAACATGAGAGGCTCG
>ERZ772805.2175-NODE-2175-length-13287-cov-8.766778_pt1 | contig 13287 bp, 11 predicted proteins | sample MGYA00511344_ERZ772805 | MGnify/ENA primary metagenome ERZ772805 (study PRJEB29015, sample SAMEA2737730) | human gut metagenome | biome: human gut; feature: human-associated habitat; material: faeces | place: China | collected 2012 ...
TGCCAGTCTGAATATACAGCTTTCCTTCAAAAATGTGTGCTGTTCCAAAAGGTCTAACTCTTGGCTGGTCGCCTTCCACTGTTGCCAGATAATATGTCTCTGCTTCTTTTAAAAATTTAGCTACTCTTTCCATGATGTAATCCTCCTGACAGTTACTTAAATAAATCCATAATGCCAAAGCTTGTCTTCTTATAAACCTTATTGTAAACTGCTTTCTTTGGATTCTTAATCCATCCAATACTTTTTCTTTCCTTCATAAAGACAACATCCAGAAAACCCAATTAAATTTCTAGCAATAAACTCTTAAAATCATCAAATCTTACAATAAAATCTTCAAATGTCTTTTTATTCTCAAAAAATTTATATATCTTCAAAAACTGTCCATTAAAATAATAATGCTTAGGATGCAAAGTTACTTCTTGATCAAACTCATCATACAAAGCTAGATAACTACCATAGGACCTCATCGTTTTATCCATTAGTTCATGCCTATCTAGTTTTGGAGATGAAGAATAATAATCTATCAAATTACTAACAATTTCATTCTGAATATTTTTTACATCCAAACCCGCAGAATCGAAATTTATTAAATATCTGTATGTCAAATATGTTGCATGAAATTCAGTCCAAAACAAGAACACAAAATCTTCCTGCAATCTTCTATAATCTAAATCATTTCTATAATTTGATAACTTATTATAATCACATAAATGGACATATTCATGAATCAATGACGAAATGAAATTTACACAATCTTGTTTTCTCACAAGAATAACTATGTTTCCATTTGAATTTTCATATAACAGTCCCATTGCCTGATCTATAATTTCTTTTCTTTTATAATAGTACTCAGTATCATCACCTTTTACATACTCTGAAATATCTGTAACTTCTATCTGATAATTATCATACAATTCTAGTTTGTATTCTTCAGAAAACTTCTTTATAATCTCTTTTAAATCTACCATTTAATTCACTCTTTTCAAATATCTATAAAACTTGCCTCTCAAATATAATACTCATACTCTACTACATATAGCCACATATTGCATTTAAGTATTTGTGTTCCTCATTAACTTTCCACTCTTTAAATACTTCATAGCAAGTTTTAATCTGAAATGCTCCACAACTTGGTTTTCCGTTATACAACTGTTCTTCTTTTGACATTATATGTTGCATTATAGCATCGTTCTTCAATTTTGTTTCAATTTCCCGTTTGTCTACTTTTGTGAAATAATTTTCAAACTTCATTCTATCTCTATCATCGTCAAAAATCATAACCGGGACTACCCTACCCGAGCGATCACAACATACCTCTTTATTCTTATTCATAAGTCGAAACAATTTCCAATGAATACTATTTTTTGTATAATAGTAATATCTGTATGAAATTCCTATGCTTGCACATTCTGGTTTTGGAATATTACATCTTCCCATATCCATTCCCCAAAACTCCGTTTCATAAAGTGTTGTTCCATAGTAATCAAGTTTCATTGGAGAAAAAATCATTCGTGGATCATCATAAAAGAAACTCAAATTTTCATATATTGGTTTTGCATCATTAATACTGATTTTAAACTCTGGATGCATTTTATAGTACTGGTATTTTACTGAATCCCAATTGCATTCAGACCAACCATTTATATCATCTAATAAATACAAAAATCTATCATATGGCTGCAAATCATAACCAAATCTTTTTTTCCACAAATGCTCTGTATCATGTATGTTAGCAGTTTTATCTCTATCGGTATTCATATCATTAACTCTCGTGTATATTGCACCAGCTCTTACCTTTTCTTTATACCTTTGTCCAACCAAGAATTCCTCTGCTAAATAAAATGGCGTTCTATTACTATTATAGATTATTAATACATCAAGTTCATGTTGTTCAATCGTCACAGTTCTCAATTCTACATCAGGTATATTATCGCCTGCAAACTTTTTACTTCTCAAAAACTTTATGAAATCAGCTGTTACTAATCTGTGATCTGACATATTTTCTAAACCAATTACCGTACCATCATCATCAGCTCCATAAATAATATATGCATCTCTATTACATAAATTATTTGCCATACAAATAATATCCGTTAATTTATCATCTGTAAACGGAGTATATTCTTTCTTAAAATCCCAGTATCCTCCCTCATAACCTAAAGCCAGTAGTTCTTTTATCTCTTTGACAAATTCATCGTCCATTATTCAACCCCCAATGCTTTATAAACTGCTTCCACATTTAATTTTCATATGCTACCAAGTTTATGTAAACTATTTTTTGACTCTACAGCTATTTATACTTTATATACATTTTCTCTATGATATTTGATATATTCTGCATTATCATCATCAACAATAATCTTCATATTTTCATTCACATTCAAGAAAACCCTATTTATACTGTCTAATTCATTTGAAAGCATTATTGAACCATTATCATCAAACGATATTAATCCTGAATCGAATAGCTTATCGTGATTGGGGCATAGTAGTAACCCATTGTTCATATCAAGTTTTTCATAACTATCACTATCACTCCAAGGTTTTATATGGCTTGCAATCAAAAGTTTTTCATTATTAACAGAACATAAGCAACAATGTTTATATCTCATAACCAATCTCTTTCTAAAAATATCTTGGTTAATACGCGTTTTTACAATTGCTTCTTTTTCTTGCCCCAATAATTCAGAAGTATCTTTTTCAATCTTTATTATTATATCATCTAATTTCTTATCATAAGTATCAATATACGATATTACAGTATTGTCCACTTCTTCATTTCCATACCAAATATTGGAATGTCCCATACCTTTTATTTGAAAAATTCTATCTTTCTCTTCAAGCAAAGTTACCCTTTCAGAATAAATGTCATAAAAGTTATGCGTTTTTAAGGTTCTAATACTCATAGCATCATCTGGAACCTTTTCCAGTTTTCTATAAACAATTGCATCCTTATACCAGCCAATTATATACTGACCACCTGTAGTAGGATTGGAAGCAACCCATACAACAAGAATATCATTAACACTATTATCATTCTTTCTAGCACCAAGTCTGTCTATATGTATAGAACTATTTCGCCCCGGTTCAACAAATCCATAATACCTTCCATTGTATCCTAAGTAATTATACACTTCATGACCTATATTATCTTTGTTATATAAGCCTCCATTAATAGGCTTCTCTGTTGAACAACCACGATATGAACTCATCCAACCAATTCTGCAATAGAATATTTTCATTTCATCCTCTTCTATAATTCACTACTTAAAGGTTTCCATCTATAATCTGACATATCTTCTACATATTCAGTATTATTAATAAATAATTCTTCATCAATATCTCGCACAAATCCCCAATGTAAATTGTATTTTTCTGCATATAACTTAAATGCATTAAATTTATTTCCAATCTGCATATCAATATTTTTACTATGTCCAGATACTTCTCCACCTTTTGTCTCAATAATCCAATCTGTTCCATCTTTTAAGTGGACGATATAATCGGGATAAAATAACCATTGCTTAAGAAATGCATCAGTATACACTACAGACAAATACTGTTGCCCTGTATCGCCGTTTTTGTATACCCATTCAACATTATTATTTCTTTCGCAATACCTTTCAAAGAGTCTTTCCGGCTTACTTCTTGTTTTATCTGTAATGAACTCATTAGTATATTCACGATATGCATTCATACGCATTAACTGACATTGTTTTACCTCACTATATTTGTATAACTCCATCTCTGGAATCGAAAAATCACTTATCTTAGGCTCCAATTTGAAAGAAAGCTGCACTCCTCCCATTTGTGAAGTAACAGACTTAAAATCCATTTTTAGCTGTTTAACATTATTAATGATAAAAGCATAAAAATCTGAGTTTTCAAGTTCTATAAATTTATACTTTCTTTTCTTTCCCTTGCTAAACATTCTTCGCAGAATATTCTTAACTTTTTGCGATTGCATTCCTGTTACTTTTTTTATTTCATCGACAGCATGTAGTAAATAAATACCACAAGTATGTGTATTAACAGTTGTTTTTATCTTAATTTTATTATCTGAACCACCATTTGCCAAATCTTCTGATGTTCTGAAAATTCCCTGCAAAATTTTATTATCTATCTCATGGCTAAAACTATATCCACCAGCCTCAAGATTTTCTTGATTTACTCTTTTATCTGAACCAAGTTTATATTTTTCTTTGAAATATTCGTATACTTTTTCTAAAGTTTCTCTTTCTCCTAGTCCATCAAAATCAAGATCTCTCATTTCCTTTTTCAAAGTAAAACTCTTAGCTTCATCTTTTAAGAATAATCTTCTAACCTGATATGCTTTATCTAATGATGATAGCAACCCCATCTTATATTGAGTATCTAGCGTGTAAATATAACAATAATCAAGAATATTTAACCCATAATGTTTTCCTTCTGGCATTCTTCTAATTCTTCCTATCGTTTGAATCTGGAAATCTTCACTTCCACCTTCTCGAAGTTTTACAAGAATCTTTGCTCTCGGACAATCCCAACCAGTTGAAATAGCCTGTTTCATAAGAAGAAACGCAGGAGAGCCATCAATATTGATAAGATCTTCACTTACAATTTTTTCATCACTCATCCAAATATTTACCATACCATTATCATATGTATATCCCATAGAAGCCAGTTTATCTTCAACTGCCTTTATAGTCTCTGGCTGTCCCATAGGAAACTGAATCAAAACCAAAGGTCTAACATTAACTTTTATATTTTCATAATTAGCTGCTATCTCTTTTCTCTTTTCGTCTGCCAAATCAAGCAAATATTCATAATCATTTTGTATTTCTTTCTTTTCATCGACACCTTCATTAACATAAATGGCTCTAGTTATAAGTCCAGCACCTATTACATCATCTTCACTTATTTCATAAAATTCTTGATGTGGCACCTTATTAGCTGTTGCTGATACTCGTATAATATTCTTTGCAGCAAAAGCATTTATAACATCATCTGCTTTTTTTGTATTATTTAAATGTTCCTCATCAATAATTATAACAAATTCTACTCCATCTTTATGAGCTTCAGCTATCTTTTCAAAAAGGTTGGAGCGTTCACTATCCTTTAATGCTGTATTTCCTTTCTTTGTAACTAATTCCCAGTTAATAAATGTAATACTTCCAGCCTCAAATCCAGTCATCATAGAATACATAAGATTTCTCGTATCCAAATGAGGTGCAAGTTCTTCCATTCTTTCTTTACTTTGTTCTTCTAAATTGCCTTTACCAGGACACAACCAAATAAATGCAGTATTATTTCCTGTATTCTTAAGAAACTCATCAACATATTTTATTAAAATAACTGTCTTACCTGCACCAGTTGGTGCCTTAACTGTTATCACTTGTTTACTATCAGTTTCAATTGTCTTATCTATTAAGTAATCAACACATTGAGTTTGGAACTCGAAATCTTTAATTTTGCTTACCATAATTCTCCTACCTCCCTCAACTCAAAATCAAAATAACAGTCTGGAATAATCTTCACTTCAACATTCTGCAGCATTTTTTCTTGAGATGTTGTAAGCATTACATCTTGATTTATAAACACTGTTTTTAATTCTTTATATAATGATATATTATCTTCAAAATCATCCATTTCTTCATCATCCATTATCATAACATACTTAGAATTATCAACTTTCACGCCATACTCAAGCTGAATCATTTCCTTAATATGAGCTAACAAATCTTCGTAAATATCTTCACTCTCCTTATCAATAAAGTCTGTTTTATAATATTTCATATTTGTCGCTATCCCATCTGAATACTTACTACCATCTTGTCTTTTACCTGTAATAACAGTACATATTCTCGGATATGTTACTTCTGAGCAAATATTACCATCATTATTTGTACATAAAATAAAATGTCTGTTACCACCATCTTCTTTATTTTTCTCTAAAACAGATTGAGCTGTTGTACCTGAACCTGCAAAAAAATCTAATATTAATGAATCTTTATCTCCAGCTAAATCTATTATTTTTTTTATTAAACCTGTTGGTTTTGGTGTATCAAAAGCTTTCGAGCCGAATATATCTTGCAATTCTTTAGTTCCATCTGTAGCTGTACCACAATCGTCCCATAAGGATTTTGGCGTAGCTCCCTTTTCCTTAGCTTCGTATAAAAATCTTTTTTGTTGGGGTTTGGATTTTCCTGTTTTTCCAAACACTATTCTATTATCAGCAAGTAATTCAAAATATTTATTTTTCTCTGTTCTCCAATGTCTACCATTTGGAGGTAAAAATTTTTCTCCAGTATTTGGATTAATAATTTCATATGTTAAATTAGGACGTATCGCTGGGGCATCAAAAGGATCTGCCTTCCATGGTCCTCTTGGATCATCATCAGGATTTGCAAATCCATTTTCATTATTAGGCAATTTAAATAAATGTTTAACTTTATTAAACTCATTAATATTTCTGGTATATACTAATGTATAGTTATGATTCAATGATACGACTGCATCATTTGAAACTGATTTTCTTGAATTCCAAATAATATCTGAAATCATATTTTCTTCACCGAAAATCTCATCACATAGTAATTTCAAGTTTGCATATTCATTATCATCAATACTTATAAAAATTGTACCTGAGGATTTAAGTAAGCTATGTGCAATTTTTAATCTTTTTTCCATAAATGAAATCCACTTACTATGCGAATATCCATCCTGTCTATCAACAAATGCATCATCATAAATAAAATCCTTATGCCCCGTATTGTATGGTGGATCTATATAGATGACATCAATTTTTCCTTTATGTGTTTTTTCAAGCAATCTAAGACTATGAAGATTATCTCCCTCTAGTAAAAAATTAAATTCATCGCTTTCTGAATTTTCAACAATTTCTTTTTCTTTTACTTCGGTAAAAACTGGAATATGAGTTTTCATTTTTACATCTACTTCTTCCTCATGTTCTTCCCATACAAGTCCATATTTTTTTGATGTAAGTTCCTTTTCTATCTGATTTATTGCAATAAGAGAAGCATCATCATTATGCTGCTCTTTCAGAGTTTCAAGGAAACTGAGCATCTGTTCTCTTCTCTGTTGTGACAAGTTTGCCATTATTTTCCCTCCTATACTAACAATTGTTTCTTTTCTTGCTTTCCCAAGCATAAATAATTCAAATGACATTTTGAACAGTTTTCTTTATTGCATTTTCTAGGCAAATTATTTGCTCGAATATTTGTAGCTGCATCCTTTATATCTTTTTTTACTTCTTCTATTACATCTTTTGTTATTGCCTTTATAGCTTTATGTTCAGAATCCAGTTGGTACACTTCCATATAGTCTGCTGTTGTACCAGTAAGCTCTTGATATCCTAATGCATATATCTTTAATTGCTCGTTATTAATCGACTCTATTACCTTTTTATTGGCAGACTTAAAATCAATTATTGTAATATGTTCTCCTTTTTCATCAGAAATTCTTTGTACTAAGTCAATCCTTCCATTTACTTTTATTCCGTCACCCATATTAATTTCAATATCTGATTCTGCCATATATACATTTTTCATTTCATCTTTATTATGTTCTACATAATTATATATCGTTCTTGTAACACTTTTAAGCATATTGGCTTCAAGCTTCGGTGTTGCATAAGGTAGATAAAATGATTCATCTATCATCGCTTGAATATCTTCTTTACTTAGCTTTCTTCCTTCCAATGTCGCCTTATGTATATTACAAACTATTTCATGAAGAACTGTACCATATCCTAATGCTGGTACAATTGGTTGTACAAATCCGTAAAACATTGATAACTTAAACCTATAAGGACATTCAAAATAATCCTCTAACAATGAAAAGTTAAGTGAAATTGGCATAGTTTCTTTTTTTATATTTGGAAGATTATCTCTATCATATTCAATATTTCCATCATATTTTATCAAGTAAGAAGATTCTTTTGCTTCTTCCAAAAAAGGAGATATATATTTATCATGGCTCGTTTCAGACCTAGTCAAATAAAGATATTTCTTTGCTCTAGTTACTGCCACATAAAATAATTTTCGTTCTTCTTCAATATCTCCATTGAACCTTTCTGAATTAGTTATCCATGTTTTATCAATTACATGCCATATGCCTTTTCCACCTACTCGTTGAGCTGGAAAGAAATTTTTATTAAGCTGAGGAATGAATACAGCTGCAAATTCCAATCCTTTTGACTGATGAATCGTCATTATACTCACTGCATCTGGTTTTGCGTAAGAATTCGTTAAATATCCTTCTGGATAATATTGTGCTGCAGTATAATATAAAAATGAACAAAAATTATTCAATTTTGTTTTTGGCTTTAATGTATAATTTATCACCTCATAATCAGCAATTACTTGACTAAACTTTCCCAAATTATACAGTAATATCTCTGTTTGAAGACTTCCATCTTCCACTATTGAAATTCTTTTCAAAAATTCATGATATATTCCTTGCAAGTTAAGGTCAGAGTACATTTTAATTTCTTTTACATCAATAGTTGCCAAATATTGAAGTGCATCTGCTAATTCCTTTTTATCCAAATTATATTCAACATCTAACCACCTTTTAAAAAGCTCTGTAGCTGATATATCGCCATTCAAATAATCATAAATGCCTTTTGCTGCCTGGCATTCTTTTGTATAAAACAAATCGTTTACACCCTCAACAACAAATGGAATATCATAAGATTCCAGCATATCAGCAACCTTTGAACTAACTTTTCTTTTTCTTAACAAAATGGCAATTTCTGAATAAGGGATACCTATCTCATGTAGCTTAACAATTCTTTTTGCTATAAATTCAATTTCATCATCAATATCAGAATACTCTTCATAGGCTAAATCTCCAATGTCGTATTTAGTAGCGCAACCGGATACTATCGATTTATAAAGTCTGTTATTATTATTAATTATTACTCTTTTTGCCACATCAACAATACCAGCAGTACTTCTATAATCCTTATCAAGCACAATATATTTCTTTATCCCATATCTTTCCTTAAATGACAGAATATTTTCAGGTTCACTACCTCTAAACTGATATATGGTCTGATCATCATCACCAACTACACAAATATTTGTTCCATATCCTTTAAGTATTTTTATTAATTTTTCCTGTACTGGATTAGTATCCTGATATTCATCAACCGTAAGATATTTAACCTTTTCACATACAAGTTTTGAAAATTTTTTATTATTCTCTAACTGATAAATCATTTCTCTCATTATCAAAGAATAATCAAATTTTTTCTCCTCATATAACTTTTTTTGATATTTGTCAAATGCTTTTTGTGTTTTACCATCCCACTTGTCTTTTTCAAACCAATTTTCATTCAAAACACTCATAACAGTAATAAACAATGATGTTTCAATATATTTCTTTAATTCCAAATCAGACATTCCACATTCATCATAATATCTCTCTACAAAGAGTTTTGTTTGTATTTCATCTAAAACAGAAAACTTTTGAAACTTCGGAATATAATCTTGTAACATTCTGATACAAAATCCATGTATTGTACCAACATACATATATGCAAATCCCTTTGTATGCCCTAATACTGCTTTGCCATATTCATTTATACGACTCTTTAATTCTTCTGCTGCTTTTTTAGTAAATGTAAATGCAACAATATTTTCTGGTTGTATATCTGGTCTTAAACGAAGTATGTTAACAATTCTTCGTGTAACAACACCTGTTTTTCCTGCTCCGGCACATGCTATTATTTCTAAATCTTCATCAATAGTCTGTACTGCCTCTTTCTGTTTTTCAGAAAGATTATCGAATATATCCATCTTATTCACTCCTCGTATAGTTGAATACTTGTATTTCTATTCCCAACTATAGAATACTCTTATATATGTACCAAAAATAAGACACTAAGAGTTATTATCAGGCACATACTCCATAATGTCCCCATAGTCTACATCTAAGGTTTTACATATCTTATCAAGAATTGGCATTGCAACATACTCATTTTTTCTCAATTTAGTCATTGTATTTGGTGCAATTTTCGCCTGTTTTCTCAAATCAGCAGTACTTAATTCATGTTCCGCTAATCTTACCCATAATTTTTTATATGATACAGCCAATATATTCACCTCACTATTATGTTTTCTCGTATATATGCTACCAAAAGCTTATCACAACCTGCCCAAAATCTCAATATTTTTTCTCAAGTACTTGCGAAGGGAAGGTTAAACATTAATATTGCTACACTTATACCTACTGACCTCATACTTGAATTAATATTCAGCATCTCTTTAAAATCGCAATCGAGTAGGAGGGGTGGCTAACCCCCGTCCTCTCACACCACCGCTCATGCGGTTCCGCAAGCGGCGGTTCGGTTGTTCAAAGATGTGCCTGTGCCTTGCATTACCTATTCCTAACTCTAAGCGTTCTTATCTTTTACTCTTAGTTTCCAACCTACCCTCAAATAAGTAACCTCTTACGAGCAACTGCTATCTTCAAGTGTCGGATAGATAGTGTCCGTCTTATCGCAACCGTCAAGTCCTTTCCTCCATCCACTTTCATAGACTTCTTCGGTACTACGACTTGAACTAACTTCTGTATATTCAGTCATGTCTTTGCAACATGGGTTACTAAGGAGTAAATTCATTCATTACTCTGCAAAGCATACCATACAGACCTCCCCAGTTAAGGTACGTAATCTTTCCCTCCACCTATCTGCCACATTTACACAGTATACCTTCGGATAGTTATTGGGCTTCAGTTTATCTAGCAACCTTACCCGATATACTATGCCTTATATGTGATTTCTGTCCGTCAAACCAGAGTTTTGCCATCCGACTTCCTTCAGATTCCACCTCACGATGGACACCCTTGTCATTGGCTGTAAGTTTCCCACTATCAAGGCACTTTACGGACTTACACCGATTAGATTACGCCCATGCTGGGCGAACTAAAAAAGGACGTAGGATATTCTCCAATGTCATTTAGATAATGATTGCTTTATAGTCAAAAATTCTTATACAGCGGATAAACATTTTGTTTATCTGCTGTATTTCTATCTTATAACACTTTTAACATAATAAATTTGCACAACAAACAGACAGATGCTTTCATCTGCCTTAAAAATTGTATATACTAATATTTGTTTAAGCTGCTCTATATAGAAAGCTTATCGCCGACTGGGGCTTGACTTTGCGAGGGTCTGTTCTCCCAGGACGTATAGGAAGAAGTTCATGTCCGATTAGATATTTTACATCGGGTGGAGTTTTTTCTTTTTTAATCGATAGAAAGTAACAGCAAATCCGAATCGCTCGGGTATAGTTGAGCTGATATGTATGTTTGCAGCCTTTTTTCTCATTTATAACAACATTAGTTGCTATAATTTCACAGAAATTATACAGAGTCATTCTTGACCATATTTCCTGCATAATATATTCTGGTTTCTTTGAATGAAAACGTGTTAGTCCTAAGGCATATTTCAATTCTCGAAAAGAGGTTTCTATTCCCCAACGTTTTGCATATAACCGTTTGATTTCATCAGAATTGTTTGAAAATAGGTTGTTTCATCTTGGGGATTGTGTGCAATGCACAAACCCGAGCCATCACATGCAATCAGTCTAAGACCATTATATGTAATATTATCCGTAAAAGACTTTGTGAATTCTTGGAATAAAAATTCAAATGCTTCAGGCAATATCTGTGCTCTACGCTGATTGAATGAAGAATTTGATGGTGTAGTATTATCAAATTCAAAATATTCCAACAGTTCATCTCTTAATGCTTTGCCTTCCATTGTAAGCATGAACTTCACCACTTTCATAAGTGCAAGCACCGCCTTTGTAATTGGGTGTTTCTTCTCTTTCTGTGAATAATCTACCTCCGGTTTGTCAGCAAAAGTACGAAATGCATTAGCTGCTGTCTGACTAGCTTCACGAAATCCTTTTGCAAGAAGTGCTGTCTTTGCTATATCCTTATATATGCAAGCATTTCCAAATAACTTGCATTTCTCGGATTAACACCATTTATCTGTACATTTGTATCTGTGTAATTTTCTTCTTTATCCCAATATCTGACTCTGTATTCCAGTTTTGCTGGATCAAATGCATCTGCTTTATATACAGATGCACTACTGTCATTCGGAATCTATTCTATTGCCTTTGCACATTTTACTTCATATATGTATCCTGTTACAATTGGTCTTCCAACAGATGTTGTAGAAGCTACGCTACACTGCATTCCATCATATGTCGTATAAATATTTTTCCATATCCAGCTACCTTAACACTAACATACACATATCCATTGCATTTTTTTGCTATTTTATCCTCCCTTTATAGTAACAGCCGAATTATTGTTCTCCTCAAAGGGATATTGTCAAGTATGTATGTACGAATTTTCAGTTAATAAACCTATAATTAAATTTTTACTTTGAGTTTTTCTAATTTTTCCAGAAAAGCAACATAAAACTCTCTTTCTTTCATCCTGCGGAGCATTCGGACCAATCATATCAAATGCTTTTTCGTTAAAATCCGTATCTTCCATATATGGATTTATACTCTCATTTTCCTGTTTGGCACGTTCTGTACTAAATTGAGGAATATCATTCTGTCTGCGTCTGTTTTCATATGGCACACCATTCATAGAATAGTTGGAACTAATCTGCATATATCAATACTCCTTTTTATTTGAATTGCATTATTATCATTAGGCTTTCGCTTCAAAAACTGGTCTTTTCTCCAGATAATCCGGTAGTTCTTTTAATTCAGAATTCATACCATTCTTTACGGCATTATATTCCTTCCAGTAAATGGAATAGAATTCATCTTTTTTTGTAAGTTCTGCCGGAGTCATTTCATACCCCCAGCCGGCACCGGTATTCAACAATACATTCACACCCTGACTCTGAATTTGAACACCATAACCACCTGATGTTAAAATAGTGAATTTTAATGTTCCGCCTCCTGCCAGTGCAATCTGCTTGTCTGCAAGATTCTGATTTTTTCCCTCTGCCTGTTCCAAAAAATCCAGTAAGGTTAATTCTCCAATCCCTTTACATTTTGGATTGGTATTTTGATTTTTCATTGCACTTTTTGCCTGTTGGTATAACTGCTTTCTATCCGGTGCAACCTCTGACAAATATTCTGCCCTTAACTGCAATACCTGCCTTGAAATAGCGTCTTGTTCTGTCTTATCAGTAGCATTGGCAGCCTTTTGTGCCAGTTTCCTAATCTCACTTACAAATTCAGTCTGCGTTTTTGTACTTTTTCCTTTCGATGGAATATAAGACCAGTTTGGTTCTCCATTACT
>ERZ772805.2180-NODE-2180-length-13265-cov-3.202574_pt1 | contig 13265 bp, 12 predicted proteins | sample MGYA00511344_ERZ772805 | MGnify/ENA primary metagenome ERZ772805 (study PRJEB29015, sample SAMEA2737730) | human gut metagenome | biome: human gut; feature: human-associated habitat; material: faeces | place: China | collected 2012 ...
TTTCTGTGCATCGCGAAGCGTGTTACTGTGAACGGAGTGAACAGTAACCGTAATAGAAACTATACTGCTACAGCAGTCAGATATTTGTCTCTTGGATTTATAGTCAAACTATATGCGTCATAATCATTATCCAGATCAAAACATGGAATTCAGGAAAAAGAGAAATTCAGTTTCGTCACAGTCAAAATAATCCGGTTCTACCCATATCATGCTTTATACTGCCTGAAGAAAAGGGTCAGACTGTCCAGGGCCTTGGCAAGGACAAGCGCTTCCTTCTCGTCCAGTACATCAAGCACTGCATCTGTCATTTTGCGGTGAAATTCCGCATGGTGATGATATGCCTTTCTTCCTTTCAGGGTGAGATGGATAAATACCACACGGCGATCCTGCTCACTTCGCTCCCTTGTGGCGTATCCCTTTTTTACAAGGCTGTTCATGGAAGTAGTCAGGGAACCTACGGTGATATTCAGTTTGGCCGCAATGTCGGACATTTTGTTCCCACCAAGGCCTACAGCTTCAATAATATGCATATCATTATTCGTGATATCCTTATATTCTTCCGTAATGATTGCCTGCTCTTCCAGCTCCATAATCTCGTTAAACAGATGTACCAGTACATCATTAATAACTTCCCTGTTCTCCACTCTTTTCTCTCCTATAATGTGACAACATTATTTTCTATAAAACATTCAAGCAAATATTTACGGTAAGTATATCACAATTTGATATATTTTTCTACAATTTTACAAATTTCGAAAACGCTTATAGCGCTTATTCAGTAATTTTTCCGGATCAAGCAACTGATAAGTTTCCAGGAATTCTTCTATTCTGTTTTTCAACTCTTCCATGGTATCTGCCATATTTTCTCTGGTAAGAGGCTGATTCTCAGGGATTACCTGCTCAATAATTCCAAGCTCCTTCAGATCTACAGCTGTCAGCTTCATTACTTCTGCGGCTTCCTTTGCCCGTGTGCTGTCTTTCCACAAAATAGATGCAAAGCCTTCTGGGGAAAGAATTGAATAAATGGAATTCTCCATCATCCAGACCTGATCACCTGCGGCAAGAGCAAGGGCCCCACCGCTGCCACCTTCTCCAATTACAATAGAAAGCACCGGAACTTTAAGGCTGGAGAGCTCATACAGATTTCGGGCAATTGCCTCTCCCTGGCCTCGTTCTTCCGCCTCCAGTCCACAAAACGCCCCGGGTGTATCCACAAGGCAGATCACTGGTCTGTGGAATTTTTCTGCCTGCTTCATAAGACGCAGGGATTTTCGGTAGCCTTCCGGAGAAACCATGCCAAAATTATGGGCAATATTCTCTTTTGTACCATTTCCTTTTTCCTGGGCGATCACAGTTACAGGCTTTCCTGCAAGGTATGCAATACCGCCAATCAGAGCCGGATCATCGCCAAAAAGTCTATCTCCATGAAGCTCTATAAAGTAATCAAACAGCCAGGGAAGATAATCTTTTCCTGTTGGGCGTTCTTTGCTTCGTGCAAGAGAAACATGCTCCCAGGCAGATTTTTTTGCTGTGATTTTCGTCGTAAAATCCACATTTAATTTGTTGTTTACAGACATGCTGTCAGCTGAATCAGATTTTTTTTCTGAAATCTTCTCTGCATTTTCCTGTCCTTCCAGACTTTCCGCACAATCATTTTTACAATGCATTTTCAAGAGTCTGGCCAGTGTTTCTTTCATGTTCTTTCGTTCTGCAATCTGATCAATAAATCCATGTTCCAACAGAAATTCTGAACTCTGAAATCCTTTAGGAAGCTTCTGCCGGATCGTTTGTTCTATCACTCTGGGACCTGCAAAACCAATTAATGCACCTGGTTCTGCCAGGATAATATCTCCCAACATGGCAAAGCTTGCTGTCACACCACCGGTAGTTGGATTCGTAAGGACACTGATATAAAGAAGCCCGGAATCGCTGTGTCTTTTTAAAGCTGCGGAAGTCTTTGCCATCTGCATCAGGGATACAATTCCTTCCTGCATTCTGGCACCTCCTGAGCAGGCAAAAAGCACTACAGGCAGACGTTCCTGTGTTGCCCTTTCCACTGCTCTGGCAATTTTTTCTCCCACATTTTCTCCCATACTAGCCATGAGAAAACGGCTGTCACACACTCCAAGCACTACAGATATTCCGCCTATTTTTGCCTTTCCTGTGACAATTGCTTCGTCCAGGTTTGTCTTTTCCTGAAGCTTTTTTACCTTCTCTTCGTACCCTTTATAGGACAAAGGATTACTTATTGGCATTACCTTATCCCACTCTTCAAAGGTTCCTTCATCTGCCAGCATTTCGATTCTTCTCCTTGCATGAACACGGAAATAATTGCCGCAATGCGGACAGATATAGGCATTCTTTTTCACCTCATCTACAAATACAGCGGCCTTGCAGGCATTGCATTTCTTCAGCATACCATCCGGCACTTCTGGTTTCAGTTCTTTATCTGCACCTGCAGATTTGTTTGCAATTGTACGTTTAAAGGCATATCTAAGCTTCATTTACCTTCACTCCTCCGATCTGATGACTCTCCAGAAAGCCGATATCAAATACACCTTTCTGATAGTCCGGATCGTTCATAATTTCAAACTGATAGTCTACATTTGTATCAACACCCTGAATGATCATTTCTCCCAGAGCGCTTTTCATTTTTGCAATTGCTTCCTCACGGTTATTGCCGTGTACGATCAGCTTTGCAAGCATGGAATCATAATACGGTGGAATCTGATAACCATTGTAAATTCCTGTATCTACCCGGATTCCCTGGCCTCCGGGAAGATGAAGATCCGTGATTGTTCCAGGTGACGGGCGAAAATTTTTCCATGGATTTTCGGCATTAATACGACATTCTATAGCATGTCCCTGAATATGAATATCTTCCTGGGAAAAAGGCAGAGCTTCCCCGGAAGCAATCCTTAACTGCTCCTTAACCAGATCCAGACCGGTAACCCATTCTGTCACAGGATGCTCAACCTGAATACGGGTATTCATCTCCATAAAATAAAATTTCCCTGTCTTTTCAAGGAGAAATTCAATAGTTCCGGCATTTACATAATGTGCTGCTTTCGCCGCTTTTACTGCTGCAATTCCCATCTCTTTTCGCAGCTCTTCTGACACTGCCATAGAAGGAGATTCTTCAATCATTTTCTGATGATTTCGCTGAATCGAACAGTCCCTTTCTCCAAGGTGTACTACATTTCCATGACTGTCTGCAAGGATCTGAAATTCAATATGTCTGGGATGTTCCACAAAATGCTCGATATACATGGTTCCATCTCCAAATGCGATCTGAGATTCCTTCTGGGCTGTAAGAAATGCCAGTTCAAAGTCCTCCGGAGAGAAGGCAGTTCTCATACCTTTTCCACCGCCTCCAAGAGCTGCTTTTATGATGACCGGATAGCCAATCTGACTGGCCTCTCTTGCTCCTGTTTCCACATCCAGAATAGCTTTTGTAGTGCCGGGGATTACTGGAACTCCTGCTGCTTCCATGGTATTTCTGGCAATCTGTTTGTTTCCCAGATTCTGGATTACCTGTGATGGAGGTCCCACAAAAGTGATGCCGCACTGCTCACAAATCTGGGCAAATCTGGCATTTTCAGATAAGAAGCCAAATCCAGGATGTATTGCATCTGCACCGGATACTATGGCGGCACTGATAATACTTTCCATATTCAGATAACTTTTAACAGAAGGTCCCGGTCCAATACAGATGGCTTCGTCTGCAAGCTGCGTATGCAGGCTTTCTTTGTCTGCCTCAGAATACACTGCAACTGCTTCTATTCCCATTTCCCGACAGGCGCGGATGATCCTTACGGCAATTTCTCCGCGATTGGCAATTAATAACTTTCTGATCATAATTTCACCCTTCCGAGTATCGTAATATATATCTATCTAGCCCACCATAAAAGTAAGTTCCGCTTTCACTACAACCTTTCCATCCACAGTTGCCACAGCCTCTCCAACACCCATAGGCCCTTTCTGTTTCATGACTTTCATTTCCAGTTTTAGCTTATCTCCAGGCTGAACTTTCCCTTTAAACCGGCACTTATCAATGCCGCCAAAGTAAGCAATCCTGCCTTTGTTTTCCGGCTTGGAAAGAATCGCGACCGCACCTGTCTGTGCCAGTGCCTCCACGATCAGAACGCCTGGCATTACCGGCTCCTGGGGAAAATGTCCTTTAAAAAAATCCTCCCGGAATGTGACACATTTATAGCCAACAGCAAATTCTCCCGGTTCATAATCTTCGATATAGTCAACCAAAAGGAACGGGTGACGATGAGGAAGGATTTCCTCAATTTGTTTTATATTTAAGTGATTCATATCTGCTCCTATTTCATTGAAAAACAAATGTATTTATCCTATTTTTGATAAAATGGTCTGCGTGTCAAAAGGGATTCTGACCTTTTAACATGGATATTATAAAATTTAGCTTCTTTCTATATCAACGGATTACAAATAACGGCTGTCCATACTCTACAGGCTGACCGTTTTCAACCAGAATTTCTGCAACTTCTCCATCAAAATCGCTTTCAATATCGTTCATCAGTTTCATAGCTTCTACAATAGCAAGAATCTGTCCTTTTTTTACTATATCTCCCACTTTTACAAAGGCAGGAGCATCCTCAGATGGAGCTGCATAGAATGTTCCTACCAGAGGAGATTTCACAGTATTTCCTGTTGGTTCTCCGTTGGAAATCACTGTATCTGAAGCCTGTTTTTTCTCACTTGCAGAAAGTTCTTTATCCGCTATTTTTCTATCTGGAGCCTGTTCTGAAATGCTATATTTTTCTCCATATACGAAACCTTTTTCTCCTGTTTCAGCACCAGATAACATGTTATTTTGCAGGGTTCCAGGTATGATCACAGGTGCAATTTTATTATTTAAAGTCAGTTTCACTCCATCACTTTCATAGCAGAAAGACTCCAGATGAGAAGCTGATACATGGTCAACCAACTTTAATATCTGTTCAAATTCCATGATTTTTTCTCCTTATTTACAGCAATTTCTGCAGCAATTCATACTTTAAATGTAGCTGTTCAGTACCTTCAAAGTTACAGGCTTCGCAAACTGATATTACTCACTTTTACCTGTATTTTTTCATTAAAAGTACTGCGTTATGTCCACCAAATCCAAGAGAATTACTCATAGCATAATTTACTTCCTGCCGTGTTGGTCCGCCGATACAATAATCGAGATCCAACTCTTCTTCTGTCTCCTTTGTGCCTACAGTCTGATGAATAAAACCTTCCTCAATGGACTTCACACAGACAACAGCTTCCACACCTCCGGCGGCTCCTAAAAGATGTCCGATCATAGATTTGGTAGAATTAATTTTTACCTTCTTAGCCGCATCTCCAAGGGCTGCTTTAATGGCTCTTGTTTCAAAAAGATCGTTGTGGTGTGTACCGGTTCCGTGCGCATTAATGTAGTCGATTTCTTCTGGCTGTATACCAGCTTCTTTCATGGCATCCATCATAGCACGTGCCGCTCCGCTGCCGTCTTCAATCGGAGACGTAATGTGGTAGGCATCGGCAGTTGCGCCATATCCCACTACCTCAGCATAGATCTTCGCACCACGTGCTTTTGCATGCTCAAGTTCCTCCAGAACAACAACTCCGGCTCCTTCTCCAATTACGAAACCGCCTCTTTCTTTATCGAATGGAATGGACGCACGATATGGATCCTGACTGGTGCTAAGGGCAGTCAGATTCGTGAATCCAGCCACACCAACCGGGCTGATCGCACCTTCCGTTCCCCCTGCGATCATAACCTCTGCATCACCATACTGGATTGCACGAAATGCATCTCCGATACAATGTGTTCCAGACGCACAGGCAGTCACTACGTTGGTGCATTTTCCCCTTGCACCAAGAGCAATGGATACGTTTCCAGCGGCCATATTGCTGATCATTTTGGGAACAAGAAGAGGGTCAACCTTGGATGGTCCGCGCTGGATCAGTCTCTGATCTGCAGATTCCATTGCCTGAAGGCTTCCAATTCCGGATCCCACGATCACTCCGACACGGAAAGGATCTTCTTTTCCCATTTCAATTCCTGCATCTGCCATAGCCTCCTTTGCTGCAGCCACTGCATATTGGGAAAACAGTTCCATTCGTTTGGCAGATTTGAAATCCATATAATCTTTTGCATTAAAATCTTTTACTTCTGCCGCAAGCTTCACCTTAAAATCTGCAGTATCAAATCTGGTAATTTCTCCAATTCCTACCTTACCTGTTTTTACACTTTCCCAGAAGGCCTGCACATTATTTCCCACAGGTGTTACTGCTCCAAGTCCAGTCACCACTACACGTCTTTTACTCATAACATTCCTCCGTCTACGCACAAAACCTGCCCTGTAATATATCTGGCTTCCGGTGATGCCAGGAATGCTACTGCCTTGGCTACATCCTCCGGTTCACCATAAGTTCCCATAGGAATATTCTTCAAGGTTTCTTCTTTTACCTTATCAGAAAGTACATCTGTCATGTCCGTTCTGATAAAGCCAGGAGCAACGGCATTTACGGTAATTCCTCTTGATGCAAGTTCCTTTGCTGCAGTCTTTGTGAGACCGATCACACCTGCTTTTGAGGCTGCATAATTAGCCTGTCCGGGGTTTCCGCCGAGGCCAACAATGGATGCCATATTTACAATGCGTCCGCTTTTCTGCTTCAACATCTGTCGGGCCACATGACGAATGCAGTTAAAAGTTCCTTTAAGATTTGTATCTATAACCCTGCAGAAATCATCCTCACTCATTGCCATCAGAAGCCCGTCTTTTGTAATTCCTGCGTTATTCACCAAGATATCTATCTGTCCATATTTTTTTACTGTTTCTTTAATAAAAGCGCCGCAGGCATCAAAGTCAGATACGTTGCACTGACTGGTTTCAGCCGAACCTCCGGCAGCAATAATCTCAGCTTTCACTGCCTCCGCTTTTTCTTTTGAACCATTATAATTTATAACTACAAATGCTCCCTTAGCAGCAAGCTCAAGAGCAATCGCTCTTCCGATTCCACGGGAAGCACCTGTTACAACTGCAATCTTTTTTTCTGCATTCATTCCTTGTTTTACTCCTGTAAAGTCAGGTGAATATCATATTTTTCCAGCACGACAAACATTAACTTTTCCTTTGTTAACCACTTCTGAATTTCTTCGTATCGGCTGCTTCTGATAATACCTGTATTATTTTAATTAACTGTTTTTGATCTTATTTTCTACTGTGTATAAGATCTGATATCTGCTCAAGATCTTCCACATTCTGAATATTATAGGTCTTCATTTCCGGCGCTATTTTCTTCATAAAACCAGCCAAAGTCTTTCCGGGGCCAATCTCTACGAAAGTATCCACACCCTCCTGAATCATCTTTTCCACACTCTGCTGCCAGAGAACAGAGGAAGAAATCTGCCTTGCAAGAAGATCTTTTGTCTCGCTGATGTCTGTCACATACTGGGCGGTCACATTTGTCACATAAGGAATCTTCAGACCGGAAAACTCTACTTTTGACAGTTCTTTTTCCAGTTCTTTTCCTGCATTTTGAAGCAAAGAGGAATGAAAAGGACCACTTACTGCAAGGGAAAGTACACGTCTTGCACCGGCTTCTTTCAGCTTCATAGAAGCTTCTTCTACAGCAGGTTTTGGTCCTGTGATAACAATCTGTCCAGGGCAATTATAATTGGCAATTTCAGCCTTTGTTCCTGCAATTGCGGTCCGGATCTTCTCTGCATCAAGACCTATAACAGCTGCCATAGAGCCTTCTCCTGCCGGCACTGCGTGTTCCATAAGGATTCCTCTTTTTCGCACAGTTACTATGGCATCTTTCACACTCATTCCACCTGAAACAGCGATGGCACAGTACTCTCCAAGGCTTAATCCGGCAGTTATATCCGGATAAAGTCCACACTCCTCCACCACTTTTTCCATTGCAAGACAAGTGGTTACCAGTGCTGCCTGCGTATATTCTGTAAGGTTTAATCTGTCATTTTTTTCAAAGCAAAGAGCTTTCATGTCCAGAGAAAGCCATTGACTTGCCTGGTCAAAAACCTGTCTGGCAGAGGGATACTTTTCATAAAAATCCTGTCCCATTCCAGCCTTCTGTGCTCCCTGTCCAGGGAAAAGAAATGCGATCTTACTCATAAATTCCAGTTCCTTTCAACAACGCGTCCGTCTCTTTTACCAGCTTCCTGATCAGTTCCTGACAGCTCATCTGCTCTTTCACAAGTCCTGCACTCTGACCAGCCATAACGCTTCCCATTTTCACATCTCCGTCTACAACAGCACGGCGCAGGCTGCCAAGCGTCATCTGCTCCAGTTCCTCAAACGGAACTCCTTCTGCCTCTTTTTTCAAGTATTCTTTTGTCATCTGATTGCGGAGAGCACGTACCGGATGACCTGTGGAGCGACCGGTTACCTTTGTATCAATGTCCTTTGCTTTCAGTATCATATCTTTGTAATTCTGATGTGCCCAGCACTCTGTGGTTGCCACAAAATGAGTTCCCATCTGAACGGCTTTTGCACCAAGCATGAAAGCTGCTGCAATACCTCTTCCGTCTGCGATTCCACCAGCTGCAATAACCGGAATGTTCACTGCATCTACGACCTGAGGCACCAGAACCATTGTGGTTGTCTCACCGATATGGCCGCCGGATTCACATCCTTCTGCCACTACAGCATCCGCTCCGCATCGCTCCATTCTCTTCGCGTGAGCCACAGAAGCAATAACCGGAATGATCTTTACTCCTGCTTCTTTCCACATTTTCATGTATTTCTCAGGGTTTCCTGCACCGGTTGTAACCACTGGAACTTTTTCTTCCACAATTACCTGTGCAATCTCATCTGCATATGGACTCATCAGCATAATATTCACACCAAAAGGTTTATCGGTCAGTTTTTTCACCTCTCGTACCTGCTGTCGAACCCAGTCTGCAGGAGCGCTTGCAGCTCCGATCAGCCCCAGCCCGCCAGCTGCTGAAACAGCTGCTGCCAGATGATATTCTGCCACCCAGGCCATGCCTCCCTGGATGATCGGGTATTCAATTCCAAGTAATTCCGTAACTTCTGTTTTCATGAAATTCTCCATTCTGTAATTCCGTTATACCATGCCCGCCTATGGCAAATACATGCCGGAATCATCCCTTAAACAACTTATATTTTCTGACATTCCGGCTTATTATTTATGTATACTGCCAAAGTCTGAATACAAAATTTCCAAATTACTGGCGACTCTGAAGATAGCTTTCCACATCGCCGAGGGTCTTAATATTCTCAAGATCTTCAGTAGGAATCTCTACCTCAAACTCTTCCTCCAGTGCCATTACCATCTCAAAAAGATCAAGAGAATCTGCTCCGAGATCTTCTTTGAAAGATGTTTCTGCTGTCATTGTACTTACGTCTGCTCCTAATGAATCTGCTGCAATTTCTTTGATTTTTTCTAACATTTTTTTGTTCTCCTTATTTTGTTTTTTAGATTTTCAAATCCATTTTTCAACTTTTTATGATTCAAAGCTTTACATGGTTGCTGTTCACTTTATATGACCAGAGTGTGTTTGAAAAAGACATTCTGCAAAATATACTGTAAAATAGGGCGCGCAGATTGCGGAAATGATTTTCAAAACGCTCTCTAACAACCTGTATTTATCAGCCTGAATTACCTGATTTCCAGAGCAAAGCAGCTTTTTTATCTGCTATAGTTTTATTTTTCAAAGCCCTGATACACATTTTTACCACTGAAGCAGGCTGGCTCCATAGGTAAGTCCACCGCCAAATCCTGAAAGGATAATCCAGTCTCCTGAATTTAATCTGCCTTTTTTATTCCACTCATCCAGGAGAAGCGGAATGCTTGCGGAGGATGTATTTCCCAGATTTTCTATATTCATCGGATACTTTTCCAAAGGTTCGTTCATGTGTTTTGACACTGAAGCAACGATTCTTTTATTCGCCTGATGAAGCATGTAAAAGCGGATTTCTTCTTTTGTTTTTCCTGCTTTTTCCAAAACCTCCATAATCACTTCCGGAACTTTGGAAACTGCAAATTTGAATACTTCTTTTCCATCCATCTGCATGTAAGTTGAAGAAATATCTGCGTCTTTTTCTATAAATTGCTGCTGATTGCGGCTGACACAGGTAAGGGCTTCGCCTCTGCTTCCAATAGAATGAACAGCCTGGATATAGACTGCATTTTCTTCCGCTTCCAGAACCACCGCACCGGCACCATCGCCAAACAATACACAGGTACTTCTGTCCTCCCAGTTTGTAAAATGGGAAAGAGTTTCAGAACCAATTACCAATGCCCTGCGATAAATCTGCTGTCCCAGATAGGCCTGGGCTGTATTCAACGCCAACAGAAATCCTGTGCATGCACCGTTCAGATCAAAACAGGCTGCGTTCACTGCACCGATCAGTTTCTGCACTTCGCATGCAGCACACGGCATGATTCTTTCAGATGACATGGTAGACACCAGGAGCAAATCAATCTCTTCCGGTCGCATTCCTGCATCTGAAAGAGCTTCCTCAGCCGCACGAGCTGCCATATAAGCAACGGTCTCTCCACCGCTTGCAATGTGTCTCTGACCGATTCCGGTTCGCCCACGAATCCACTCATCACTTGTATCCATCATGTGGGACAGTTTGTCATTGTCCCACACCTGAACCGGCCTGTAGGAACCGGTTCCCTTTATTTTTCCAACCATAATACCCTCCAGGTATGTTGTGTAGTTCTTATTTTTAATTTAAAATAGTTTGATTATCAAAGTATATCACATTTTTGGACTTTGTCAATAAAAAAATACTGTCAAAACCAAAACTTTATTTTGTTTCGGTTCTGACAGTATTTTGGGGTTATTTCTTTACTTTGACTTTGCAGGTAATTTTTTTGTTTCCTGACTTCACTGTAATTGTAGCTGTTCCTTTCTTTTTCGCAACTATTTTTCCTTTTGAATTTACTGCTGCTACTTTGGAATTGGAACTTTTATAAGTTACTTTTTGCTGGCTGGTGACTGGTGTGAGAGTGACTCTCAGCTGAAAGCTTTTTCCTTTTTTGGCAAGGATTATATTCCGTTTATTCACGGAAACAGCAATTGTTTTTACAATACCTTTCTGCACTTTTACCTGGTAAATCCTACGGCTTCCGTTGGTATAAGTGATGGTTACCGTTGCTTTTCCGGCTTTTTTACCAGTGATTTTGCCCTTCTTATCCACTTTGACAATTTTCTTATTGGTGGTGCGGACTGACCTTATTTTACCACCGGACTTGTAGGTTTGTTTTACCCGTAAGGTAAGTGTGGTGGTAGTTTGCACGGGTGTCGCAGTCGGCACTGGGGTTGCAGTCGGGATTGGAGTGACGCTTACAGTGGGTATCGGTGCTACGCTCGCGGTTGGGGTCGGTTCCGCACTTACGATCGGCGTCGGTTTCACGCTTACGGTCGGAGTCGGTTCCGCACTTACAGTCGGGGTCGGTTCCGCACTTACAGTCGGGGTCGGTTCCGCACTTACAGTCGGGGTCGGTCCCGCACTTACCGCCGCAGTTGGTGTCACTGTAGGCGCAGATGTAACTGCGGGCTCATTTTTCCCCTTATTATCCGCATAACTCTCTTCTGCCAGAACCGGCAAAATAAAGACAGGGCCAGCCGTTTCTGCTGAGGTAGTAGAAAAACTAGTATACTCCACACGTTCCTCACCAATGGTAATATATTGCCCCTTTGTAGCCCTTCCTACCAGCAAATACCGTGAAGATGGAGGGGTTCCCACATCATCCCATGTGGCATCCACCAGATACCAGTTTCCATCATCCATCTGTACATAATTCCACATGTGCGCTCCAGGAGTTCCTGAAGAAGTTCCCCTGGCTGTTCCGCTGATACAGGCACAATTTATTCCCATATAATAGCAGAAAATTTTCATGGATTTCGCATAGCCTTCGCAGACAAATGCAGGATCTGCATCCAAAAACAACGAGGCGGCAGAATGCACCCACAAAGTATTATCGTTCCTGTAAGTAACTCTCTGACAGATATAATCATGAATCCGCTTTATTTTCTGCTCCATATCCATGCCCAAAGTCTGCTCATTCAGCTCTGCAACAGCACTCTGAACACCATCCATAAAATCCCCCATTCGAGTATGGGCATTCTCACTGATTTCCCTGTTCGCCGGTTTAAAGGTGAAATTCTTAAATGTTCCCCTGTATCCGGTAGAAGAGGACCCATCCCGAACACAGCTGACCCGGTATCCATAGTTGCTGCCCCTGAACCAGAAAGCTTGTGGATAATCATAGGAAAAAGCATCTGAAGCTGCCTGAATTGCTGTTTTCACATCATCGGTAGCCTGTACATAGCTTTCTCCTTTTCTCTGAAAACTACCATCCTCAACAACTGCTTCAAATGTAATGGTATCAGGAAATTCAAAAGGAAAATCAACGCTGTCCAGATACTGGCTGTAATCCACCACATAATTCTGCACCAGAAGATCGTACAAGGCCTTTGCATTTCCATCCAGCTGGGCACCATAGCTGTCCGTGTAATAGTCCAGAGAAAAAAGGCTGATGCCGCTGTCAACGGAATCTCCTGCAATAGCACCGGAGATGATCTCACCAGATTCTTCTGCCTCAATCCTGTCATTTTCCTCTGTGGAAATTTCAGCCTGAAAGCCATTTAAATCCTCATTTCCCACTTTAGGAGCAGCTGAAAATTCCTCCTCGTTCTCCTCGTCAGCCCATATTTCTTCTACTGCCCCAAAGCCTTCTGCATCCTGCATTTCTGCGGCAACGCACAGGGGCTGAGCAGCCATGACAAATGTTGAAAGTATAACCAGTAAGCGCTTCCGTTTCTTCATTTATCCCTCTCTTTTCTTATAAATCATTGCATATTTATTTCCAATTCGTTATAATATTTTAACATGAAATTTTATTTTTGTGTGAATAGCAGAGCATATTTCACAAATATTTTTTTACACAGGAGATTCTATATATGAATAAAGAAAAGAAAATACCAGGACATATCCTCTCGCTTTTTATCATTCTTCTCTCTATCAGTGGTGTATGTCTTCTTATGTATAAAGCCCAGTTTCGGTTTAACCTTCATCAGCCCATTGAATATGTTATGATGACAACTCACAAGCCCACAGGTACCATAACCTTGACCTCGGATTCCCCCGTTCTTACAGAGACATTTACCTGTACAGTTCCTGAGTTGAAGATGTTTACACTTGAGGGCACTGCAAAAAATAAAAATTCCGATGCCCGCCTTTTCATCACTCTGGCAAATGCAG
>ERZ772805.2210-NODE-2210-length-13129-cov-2.630029_pt1 | contig 13129 bp, 6 predicted proteins | sample MGYA00511344_ERZ772805 | MGnify/ENA primary metagenome ERZ772805 (study PRJEB29015, sample SAMEA2737730) | human gut metagenome | biome: human gut; feature: human-associated habitat; material: faeces | place: China | collected 2012 ...
ATCTGATAATCCGCTGCTTTAAATGGATCATCACCAAGATCCCAATATAGCGCAGTAGGGTCATACAAGGCATAAAATTCCTGTTTGGGCCTATAATAGTATTCATGAGCAACATAAGCATCTTCCACCCATTTATTCAAAGTACTAACTTCCTCCTCAGGATTATCAGCAGCCATAGGAGCATACAGATAACGAATCGGAAAATAGTCATACAAACCAATTCCCGATTGCACTAACACAGTACCCTTTTTAACATCCTCAGGCTGGGCAATGTAATTACACATCAGATTATCCATAACAGAAGGAGTCAACCCATGTCGACGTGTAAATTTAGCACTACGGAGCGAGTCCACGGGATAGTGATAAGAAGCCCCCATATTATCTGTCAGTCCCAAACATCGGCCCACTTGCTGTGTTATCCCGACCTTCAGTAATTCCCCAATTTGTTTTTCCGAAAGTGCCAGTGTTCTAGCAGACGGATCAGAGGCCATTGTTTGCGTACAACGACCACTATATAACAATGAAAGAAAGTTATGATGGATGTAAACCGAAGCGTTCAAGATTTCACCAGTACGAGGATCTGTATGCATAGAAGTCTGTGCCATATACATCCAGTCTGGTGCATAACAAATAGAAGAATGACGAATATTGGAAGAAGAAAAGTCCTTCCCCTTTGGCCATTCTTTAGCCTGCACAGCATTTAAATAACCAATCTTCTCAAAACTTTTATTCCATTCTTCCACTCCTTCCTTAACATAAGGTTTCCAGGAATCCGGCATTAAAGTGTCGATATAAAATACTATAGGTTTCTTAGGTTCCACCTTTTCTCCCCTCTTAAACGCTTCCTCATTCGAAGGCTCCAAACGCCAACGTTTTACTAAATGAGTGCTTTTCAAAGGAGACATCTCATCTACATACTGCTTACGGACTAGAAATGCCGTATTCACTTTTTGATTAGCATATCGGATATCCATCGGCGTTTCCGGAAGTAATACCAACATTCGTGCTGCAGTAACCGTCACCGGCACATTTCGTTGCATAACGATTGTTCCGAAAGCTGTATAATCTACATCATACCCCAATACACAGGTTACTGAAATATTATCTGGATAACTATGAATATCCTTTAAAAAAGAACGTGAAGTGTCACATCTGAATTTCCGGGTTACCATTCCATACATTGAATTAGGTGCATAAGACGAAAAAGGATTCGAGTAATCCGAATGTTCCAAAAATAAAGGAGCCAGGTTAACCAGAACCGAAGAACTGTCTTTTGCAAAAGCTTCTATCTTAAAAGATTTATAGACACCTCCCGAAGCAGACTTCAACAAAGAAGATGCTACTCCTTCTTTTCCCGTTTCCTCACGCATTAAAGGTTGGTTAGTCATCATTCTTGCTTCCAACTTTTTGCCATTTCTCACAAAACGGAACATGACTTCCGGAGAAGTGAACTGCCCGACTACTCCTTCTCCATTGTCACTGATATTAATAATCGAAGAGGCTAAAAGCATTTCTTTCTCCAATAACCTGACTGGAAACTCTACCAGAACTTTATCTTTAGTCCGGTGCATGATCATTAACCCCGTCGAATCAGAAGCAACACAATCTTTTAAATGATTCTCATATCCTTTGATTTCCGTTTTTGCCGACTTCTCCTTTTTTTTACGTGCACAAGCATCCTGTACAGTAAAGAGCAACAATAGAGACAACAAAGAGAAATATATAATTTTCTTATTCATACACCTATTTTAAAGATTGAGATATTTTATAAACCAACAGACGATAATGAGTGCGATTCTCATCACTACCGGCAGACATTCGATTTTTAGCCAACCGCTCAATCTTCCGTAACATAGAATAATAATGATGTTCCATCGACTCTACAGGGATAGTAACAGAAACAGTATCTTCAAATCCCATAACTTCTTTAGGATCATTGAAATGATTCAATGGTCCATCATACAAATAAGTGGGAGCAACAATACCTTCAGGCAAAGGTATTCGTTCATCCGTCAACATTCTCCCTGATGTTCCGGCAGCACTTCCTTTCTTGACTGTTTTGATTCCATTCATTAAATAGGATACGAACTTTAGCTGCATATTTTTCTCAGAAGCCGAAAGTACATTTTTTTTATCCGGGACCATAAACATATAATAGTATAGATCATCCATATAATCCAGCTGCGTATAAGGATTCTGCTCCATCTTATCCCCACAAATTGCCACCGAAGGGAAACGTTTTAGCACATAGTCAATAATCAGGTTCTCTATCACACTGCTCAAATTCGAATGAAGAGGCAATATTTTTTGTAGAGCCGGTTCATCTATCCATGAACAATCAAGAGCCTGTTCCCAAAGAAATTTTAATGACTCTCTCTGCTTCTCCTTTGTCACAGGAACGTATGAAGGGAACGGATCGCCTTCATAATGTTCATTTACACAAATACCGCCAATATTAAATAATACATTATTGATATAACGTATATACTGACCGATAATCTCGTTATAAATTTCTTTTCGGAAGTCACCTTCTACATCGTCTTTAATCCACTCGTTCATCTGAGACAAAATATATTTCAGATTCATGACTCCGTAAGAGGAAGCTTTCACCGGATCATCCCCTAAATCTTCTTCAAAAGAACTTGGGTCGATACGAGTACGAATCTGTTGTCTGCCATAACGATAGGCCGGATCGGGTAATTTCTCACTAATCCATTGTCTCAAAATAGGTATTTCTTCCTCACTAGATTTGGCTGACATAATAGGAGAATATAACCACTTTACTGAAAAATAATCATATATCCCCAAATCAGGAGGGGTCAAACGAACTCCTTTTTCTTTATCTCCCGGTTGTGCCACATAATTATTGCGTGCATAGTCCATAATTGAATAAGTAGTTCCATACTTATTGGTAAAAGAGGCAGAGCGTAATGAATCCACAGGAATCGAAGAAGACGCGGCCATGTTATGCATAAAAGCAAACGTATGTCCTACTTCGTGAGCCACCACATAACTGATACAATCACCCAATATATCTGTAGGAAGTTGTTTCCGGCGAACATCCGTGTCCGCCTGTGCCGTCTGTACAAAACGCCAGTTACGTACCAGCCCTACTAAATTATGGTACAAATAAACAGATGCATTCAAAATTTCCCCCGTACGCGGATCACTCCAAGAAGGTCCCATAGCATTGGCTATAAAAGAAGGAGAATATCTCACACAACTATATTTTATATTATCCGGATCAAATTCAGGGTCATCTAATGGAAAGTCTTTCACACAAATTGCATTCTTAAAACCGATCTTCTCAAAAGCATCATTCCATCTTAAAATTCCACGACGAATATATTTTTTCCAAAAATTAGGGAAAGCATTGTCTATATAATATATAATCGGCTTCTTAGGTTCCACCAATTCCCCTTTCTCATATTTTTCTGCATCTACAGGCTCTAAACGCCATCTTAATGCATAATAAACATTCTCAACGCGTTGACTCTCATTGCTGAATTTAACTTTAGGAGTATAAAAGATATTGATACGAGAATCCGCATAACGAGGACGCATCGGTTTCTCCGGTAGTAAAATAATACTACGCGTCAATACCGCTGTAAAAGGCATCTGCTTAATATATGTCACTCCCATACTCGATACAGTAACATTGTAAGTCAAAGAAGAACGAATGCTTAAATTATCATCGAATGATTTGATTGACATAATAGATGAATCCTCCTTTCTGAACTCCTTGCTGACAGTGTATGCTGCCATAATAGGAGAAAATGGGGAAAAAGGATTCATATTGTCCCGATTTGCCAATAAAAAATCTGTCATATCAAAAACCACAGCTGTACTGTCCGGTGAATATGCTTTTATATTAAAGTTCTTCAGAATTGCCGGTCGGGTACTTTCTGATATTCTCTGCTGTAGATTGCTATCATGTGACATATAATCATCAGATACTTCACATAAGCTAATCAACGAGTCTGTTTTTATAAATGTAATATGCAAAGGAGCATACGGTTTTTCACCAACACTTCCAAAACGATTATCTGTAGTCTCACTAATAGTAGAGCCTAACAACATATCCTTTTCCAACAAATTCAAAGGTAATTCAAAATAGACGCGGTCATCCATTTTATGAAGTGTTATCATACCTTTTACTGTTTCACACTTTTTGCCACGAAACAGTTTCTCATAAGGAGTAGCTTTCTTCACCTGTTCCGATTTTGCCTTTTTCTTTTTCCAAGGAAACTTAGCATGCCCTTCATTAGAAAACATAACTAACAACGAAAGACCCACTAGAGTCAATAAACGTATTTTCATTTGAATAAATTATTAACGATACATTTTTGACGGACTTCCATAACGGTAAATCACGTCTACCACTTCTCCAATATTATTTACTTCGTGAAGTTTCTTTGCTTCACCACCCATAATAGTCGATTCATCTACAGCGTATACGACAAAACCGTCCTTCATTCCAACTCCTAAAGTCATACTTTCATAATTCAATTGAAGATCTGTAATTTCACTATTACAAATAGTATAAGGTATTACACGCTGAGTACTTTTCTCATAATAATACAATTCATTATTAATGGCTCCACCTGAAAAGAACAAATAACTTCCTGAAGCATCCTTTGAACAATAAAACTTAGATTTATCAGTCAAATAGTCGCCGCCGTTAGAAAAGCTAAAATCTGTTTCATTCTTTATTATTACCTTACCCTGCCAATCATATTCCAAATCGAATGTCTTCACCGAATAGTTTCCATCCGCATCTTGCAACACTAATACATAACCACAAAGATAATCCGTATAAGGATCTGGAAGATAAGCATCTGCATATATTAACTTTTTACCTTCCAATCCATTGATCGGAATATCATCTATTGCACCCGTATAGTAACTATAAAGGCTACTCAAACTGAGGAAACGATTATTCTTCTCATCATACATCAATACATGTCGTGTTTTATAAAAATTGGCTTGTACCATTCGTGTTATTTTCATTCCCATGTTATAATGCACGGGAATACTACTGTAAGGTGCCGAATGGAACCCCGCATTATCAGGATTCTTCAACAAACGAATATATATTTGTCCGTTAGCTGTCAGCAATACATCTGTATAGTAAAGATAAGCAGCATCTGTTACAACAAAATTTTCAGGCACTCCTTCGGTAAATTCCTGTGTAGTATATAAAACTTTCATCATCGAATTCCCCTCCAATTCCAATGGACCTTTTGCATCCTGATTGACAACCAGAATTTCCGGATTAGTTTTCTTACCGGAATAATGTTCTACCAATTTATATGGTTGACTGCCTAGTTCCTCGCCATTTGCATTCTCATAAATATTTAAATAATCCACATACTCATCATTATCGTCACGAACTTGTGTTAACATAGACTTATGATTCAAATCTGACAAAATGGACCATCCTGTTTTATAAGAAGATTTAGCTACCAGTTGCAGATTTTTCATTGTTCTAATCTTGCTGTCTTTATGGATTACTGAGTACAAAATATAATAAGTAATGGCTTCTTTGGGCACAAATGAGAGTATCTGTTCGTTACACACAACCTCACCATTTAGCTCCCATTCAAATTCATAATTAGAGACATCATCTCCCTCGCTAAAAGACAGATTAGGTTCAATATACGTTTCTTCTCCAATGACCCCGTCATATATAGATTCACTAAAAGTTATCTTCACCATGGGAGTTTGTAAATAGTCATAAGAACCTTTATCATCTACACAAGAGTAAAAGGTCATCAACCCATTCAATAAATAAATAAGATATCTTGCTTTCATAATCATATCGTTTTTAAATTATCCTACTACCGGAACAGACATATACGATCCATCTTCATCCTGCACCGGATTTCCCTCGTCTTCTTTTTCTATGAGATAGTACTTAAACTGGCGAGCCAATGACCATCTTTCAGATTCTGATAAGTCCGTCAGATCTCCCACTCCTGTAACTTCCATGAAAAGCCTGAACTTAGTTTCTGTATATTTTCCTAATAAGCTTTCTGTTACAACATCATCCCACCAAAGAGGTTGAGATATTAAAGAGCTAAAACGAACGACTTTACGAGTATATATATTTTGTCCGGGTTTTAAAACATCATTCTCCACAATGTCAATCACAAGCCGGACTTCTTTTGTATCCAACAATGCCGTTTTCTTCAACAAAAAATACCCAGTTTCTTCCAAAACATCTTTCCGAAAAACCATCTCATTCTCCAATTCATACGAATCCGGTTCAGCTGTTGTCAGTTCCTTATTAACCCTCAAGCTGACATAAGCATCATTTGCCAACGGTAATCCTATCAATCGTATATTGAGAGGCACCTTTATTTCCTCTTGTGTCCCATAGAAGAAAAAAGAATAAGTCAAGGAATCTTTATACTCTTCCACAAACTGCACATAGTTACCGGAATCCCATATCCGGATTTCGTCCTTTTCACAAGCAACCAACAAAAAGAAGGTTGCTATCAATAATGAATATATCTTTTTCATCTTGTTTATCTCCGTAATTTAATAGATTATCTCACTTTCCGGTATTGGCATTACATATTTGCCATCCATTTGTATTACTTGTGTTCCCGTGGTGACAGGCATATTCCAGCGTTTAAAAAAATAGAACATTTGTCCCTCCGCCTAGAATTCTTTCTTATATTCTGTTACCAACTCATTATAATAGTCTTTCGATGCTGTGCCTGAAATATCTCGTTTCGCTCCACGTGCTTTTCTAACTACCGACAAATAAGAGAGAGCTTCCCGCAGACTTGTGTGGGAGCTAGCCTCACTCAAGATATAATACATTTCACTTAACCGAATCATCGGTATCAGCTTATACTGAATGGTGACACTCTGGTTCGTTGAATTCGTATTTATCCATTTCATTGATGTTTTACCAGTTTTACCGTCAGAGGTCGCTAAAGAAGTACGATAGTCGTCCGCATCCAGTTCAAACAAAGCATCGTAATTCTTCAGAGTCATTAATAAACTATTATTAGCAGATTTAAAATCATTAATATGATCCAATAGCTCCCGGTCGTAAAAAGCCAGGAATGTGTCTTCATACAATTTGACATATTTATATTTATCCGTAGCTTTCGCATAATCGTAAGGATCTGTAAAATAAAACCATTTTCGACGAGTTACGAAATCATCTATTACATGCTTGGCATACTTAGCAGCATTGTTCCAATCATTATCATACAAATATACACGAGCTAAAAGCGCATTAATAGCCACATAATTCATACGAATTCCTCTTTGACCAAAAAAGTCACCACCTGTAGCCTTATTCGTACCTCCCATCCGGTAATCCGGCATTGCCATTGTTGACGTATTGACAATCGTATCATGCTTTGCAACCAGCTGACGAGCCTCAAGTAAATCTTCTTCTACTTTCTTCAGTATTTCCTTTGTTGAAAGATTCGGTTCATATTTAGATGGATATACAGTAAAGTATGGAATCCGCTTGCTTTCATCACCGGACTCTACCGAAGGAGCAAATAAACGTAAAATGTCAAAATGCATCATGGCTCGCAATGCTTTAGCCTCCCCGATAATCAGATTCCTTTCAAGTGCTCCCTCACGAAAAGCAGTCGAATCTTTTGCTTCTGCTTCTGATATCAACTTATTGCAATTAGCAATTACATTATATCCTTTTGACCAAACTGATTCCAGCACCGCTTTGATCTCCGTTTCTCCGTATTCATATTCCATAGCGCTACCATATGCTTTAGATTTGGCGATATCGTTATCTGCATATGTTTGAGAAAGAACACTGGCAAGCCCCCAAGACAACTCGCGCCCATACAGTTCGGAAGACGACATAGTAATATAAATCCCGTTTAATGCATTTCTGAATCCGTCTCCACTTTCAAACAATTTCTCGCTTGATACCTGATCAGAAGGATCAATATCCAGCCAATCATTACAAGCGCTTAATGACAGCAACAAGGTAACACCTATTATAGCAAAATTATATTTTTTCATATCCATTGTTTTTAGAAACTTAAATTTAAAGAGAAAGTAAATGTACGTGCATAAGGATAAGAGAGACCTCTTTCTTGATGAATAGAAGAAATACGAGCAATATTATTCATATTAAATTGTACACGCAACATACTGAGATTGATAGGAGCAAGCAACTTATTGCTAAACTCATAGGCCAAAGTAAATGAATTAAATTCGAGTGTATTATTATCCTGCACGAAACGAGAAGTCGGTCGTGTCGTTTGGTAACGGTCTTTTATTGATTTCAGCATAGTTACATCTCCCGGCTGTTTCCATCTGTCAGTCAATACCCGTTTATCTGCATTGACTTCGTAAATATTCACATTCTCGACCTTGTTTACCAACGTGCTATTATACAGCTGTCCGCCACATTCGTATTTGAAAGTAGCATACATAGTGAATTGCTTATAACGTAGATTTACACCAAAAGCTCCTTGTGCAGTAGGTTCCGTATCGCCTATGATCACCTGATCCGATGAATTCCAATCGGAAGTAATTGTTCCATCTTTCTTCAGAAAAGTCTCTTGACCATCCGAAGGATTAATGCCTAATGACTGCATTCCCCAAATGGAAGTCAACGAACCGCCCTCTGTATATTTCATAAAAGGTTTACTATACTTAGAATCCTGCATGGTACCTATATTCTTATCATAATCGGCAAAGTATGTGTCTACACGATCATTATAAGCCTTTAATGATTCTGAGATCTTTAATATTTTATTCTTATTATGTGCCAGATTACCAAACAAAGTCACTGTCCAATCCCTGTTTTTGAACACATCGGCTCTGATATCCAGCTCAATACCACGATTCTGTACTTCTCCGAGATTATCACGATATACGGTGAAACCTGTTGATGAAGGAAGAGTAACATCCGTAATCAAATCGACCGTTTTCTTGTTATACCAAGAGAATCTGAATAAAACCGCATCGTTGAGCAATGATATATCCGTACCGATATCAAAAGTGTTAGTACGTTCCCATTTCAAGTTTTCATTCCCCATGTAATAAAGTAATACACCGGCTCCGGTTCCATATTTATCCGATAAGATCTGATAAGTGTTCTTTGCTGCATAAGCCGGAAAATTGACTTTACCAATCTGACCATAAGAACCGCGAATCTTGAATTGGCTAAATAATGTCTGCTGTTTCATAAACGGATAATTATGAATATTCAATCCGGCTCCAAACGACCAGAAAGGAGCGAATTTCTTTTTCGAGCCAAATTCCGAAGAACCATCCATACGGAAAGAGGCATCCATCAGATAAATGTTATCATACGTATAGTTGGTAGAAAGGAATGTACCCATTAACCGGGTATGATTATCCGAAAACGAAGGCTTAGTAGCAATTTCATCCGCATAATTCGGAGAGTCCAGTTTACCGGAAGGAAATCCACGATACAACGCGCTCTCCGATTCATCCTTGGTTTCACGTATATTCAAACCTAAAGAAAAATTCATGTGATTACGATTTACTGTCTGTACGTAATTTGCTAATAAATTAGCATTCCAATAGATACTTTGTGAACGACCGGACAATAATTCTCCCTTAGGGTCACTATCTGCATAGTTGACATACTTACCGCTTCCCGGATCTGTAAATTGCCTGGATTCATCATCACGTTTTGTTACGGAGAACTGTGCTTTCAACTGAAAGACATCCGCCAGATGATAATTTAGGCTTAGGTTGTTAGTCAAGTCCGTATAAGACGAACGATCATAACTGCTCAACATGGTAGCATCATACAAAGGATTACGGAGATTCGAAGTTCCCGTATGCCAAGTAGTCAGATATTCCACGTAATTACCTTCTTCATCTTTAAATGAGTCATAGGGTTGCCTGGAAGTATAATCAGAAAAAGTCCCATACGGAGAATTCTCCGACTTTACAGAGTTGAATGTCACATAATTCTTGATTTGCAGATTGTTAATACGATAATCGATGTAAAATCCTCCTCCCGCACGCTTTCGATATGAACCTTTCATTACTCCATTCTGAATGTCATAGTTCATCTCAGCACCGAAACGGATATCATTAACGCCTCCCTCTATATAAAGACTGTGTTTGTGATTAAAACCGTTTCGTAACGGCTGTGCAATCCAATCGGTATCAATACCCTTTAATATATTATTCTGTTTTGCCAGATACTCTTTCTGTAAGTTCAGGGCTGTACTGGGCGAGTCGCTTTCATAAAGTCCGGCCAGACGTTCAGCCTCAAGTTTCTCACTGGCATTCATCAGATTATAGTCAGATATGTCCGGAGCTGTGAGTTCTGCAGAGAAATTATAGTTCACACGCAATCTGCCGGGAACCGGTGCTTTCGTTTCAATCACAATCACCCCATTTGCCGCACGTGAACCATATATGGCAGTAGCGGCCGCATCTTTTAAAATCGTAATCCGTTCTATACGGTTAGGGTCAAAGTCATACACTTTCGACACAGATACCTCAAAACCATCCATAATAAAAATAGGAGCGTTCGGATTATTTGAAAGAGCGGATTGGGAAACTGCATCCTTATCCAATTCCATGACTCCGACACCGGAACGTCCACGGATATAAAACTCCGGCAAACTATTGGGATCTGACCCCATTTCATTATTAACCGCTATCCGTAAAGAAGGATCGTACACTTGCAATACATCAATCATATTACGTGTAGACACTTTCAATAAGTCATCTTTTGTGACGGTTACCGCATTTCCGGTAAAACTTGTACGTTTCACACTCGAATAACCATTCACGACCACTTCATTCAAACTATTCGAGTTTTCTTCCAAAAAGATCTGTAAAGGTTTATTAGCAACGACCTTTACAGATTTGTTCTTGTAGCCTATATATGATGCAACAACCTCCTTTGTATCTGCCGGAACTTCCAATGAGAAATCTCCATCCAAAGTAGCCGCTGTCCCCACCGTGCGCTTATCATTCTTCATAATAAAAACGGTAGCTCCTGCTAACGGAGATCCATCTTTACTATCCATTACTTTTCCTGTAAGTTTGATCTTCTTCTCCTTTTTTCTCAGATGGATAACAAATACTCCGTTTTGTTTTTGGGCAACCAAGTTAGTACCACTTAAACAAGCAGTTAATGCAACTTCCGGTGTCACATTATCCACGTTTACCGTAATATCAGTTACTGACTTCACATCTTCATCACTATACATGAGATTCAGATTTGATTGCCGTTTAATCTCATTAATGGCCTCAAGCAAGGATACATGATTCAAATGTAAACTAACAGAGTGTTCCTGCGCCAAAATTGGAAAGGTCGTAAACAGCAACCAGCATGCAAATGCCATTCTTAACGCTATCGCCTGTATAACTGCCAGACTATAGCCTGTTTTAGAAAGCTCTTTCATCATTAAAAATTAAAGTTAGTATTTATATTTATGAAGTTTAATCGATATAAACAGTACGCCCTTTGACAGAGAAACTCACTTTTTCTGTAAGTTCTATCATACGTACAAAGTCTACAAAATCTTTAGAACGCGGCAACTCTCCGCTGAACAGCGTATGCCTTCTTTCTTCTGAAAGCCATACTACCCTGATGTCATACCAGCGTGCTGCTTCTTCCATAATCTGTTCCAAAGTAGAACTGCGGAAAACAAACATATCATCCTTCCAGGATACGACTTCCTGTACATTGGCAGTTACTACATCTATCTCTTGATTGTCTGTAACAACAGCAGTCTCACCCGGATGAAGCTCTATAATATCCTCTGTTTCATGGGATGAAACCAACACTTTTCCCTGTACCAGTGTGGTTACCAACTTCTTTTCTTCCCGGTAACTCCTCAGGTTAAAAGAAGTACCTTTTACCTCCACCCGACCATAATCGGTTTCAATAATAAACGGCCAACTATCGTGATGCGACACCTCAAAATACATTTCTCCGCTTGCTTTCACAATTCGTTGATCAGAAGCAAAAGCAGATGGATAGTATAACTCCGAATCAGAATTTACCCAAACTTTAGTTCCATCGCAAAGAGTTATTTCATATTTACCATTTCTTGGAACAAAAAGTTTATTTTCACCTTTCTTATTTTTCGTCTCTTTCTTGTCAAGAATATATGTCCCATTTTTATCTTTAATGGCATAATCACCGTCCACCAATGCCAAAGATATTTGTGAGTCCAGACAATATTCACTACCATCGAACAATGACAATATTGCTTTCGAATCACCCGCTTTTATAAAAGCGATATCACCATGCGACTGTCCCTTGTAATAATCGGATTGAAAAAAGAGGAAAGCTCCCACAGATAGACAAAGGACTAAGCAAGCAGCATAAGAAACAGTTTTAATCCATAACGCACGTCTTTTCTTTTTAGCAATCGCCATCCGGACACCTTTCCGAATTCTTTCCGAGCTATCACTTTCGTCCAACAAAGAACGCTCTCTAAAAAACTCTGCATGCTGATATTTTTGATACAGTTGACGATTCCTTTCCGAACCATTACGCCAATTATCCAATTCCCGGTATTCCTCTTCAGAAAGATCCTTTTTGATAGATTTTACAATCAACGTAGCAATACGATAAATGTCATTATATTCCATAATCTCACAGTTCTTTTTACTTAAAGACACATGAGTTACAGAAAATAGTCGCATCATGGTCACTTTTTTTTCAAGAATTTACTCTTTTGCTAGCGAAGCAGCTTATATACGAAGAATTCAGATAAACAGAATCAGCAAATATGCCTTGAAGGAAAGCTTCTTTTTCAGACTATTCTTAGCCCTTTTTTTATAAGCATTCACGGCATCACGCGTCACCCCCATTATTTGCGCAATTTCTTCTGCATGCTTACCCTCTAAACTCAATTCGATAACTTTACGATAAGTGTCCGGTAATTCCGAAATGGCCTTACTCAGTTCTATAAAGACTTCTTCATCCAGCATGGCTTCTTCAAAAGAGTTATCACTAAACTTCTCAATGCAACGTTGCTCTACTGCCTGTGAACGAATATAATTAAGACAACCATATTTCACCGCCGAATAAAGATAATCCTTGACAGATTCAATGTGGTCCAGCACTTTTCGTTTCTCCCATAGTTTCAAATAAACATCTTGAATAATATCTTCTGCA